>Ga0233362_1000022_pt1 | contig 46238 bp, 45 predicted proteins | sample ElkDunMinimDraft_22_FD_180674 | JGI IMG/M metagenome (GOLD analysis project Ga0233362, IMG submission 180674) | Fecal eukaryotic communites from dung pellets of Tule Elk in California, USA - Elk Dung C1 | ecosystem: Host-associated > Mammals > Digestive system > Large intestine > Fecal | place... | reverse complement strand
CTGAAAAACCAAGCAGAACTATTAGCCGCTATGTTTGGAGGAAAGAAGGGAAAGGATTAGCGAAGACGTTTAAAAGGGTTTGCCCCTCCACTACCACCATGCTTCTCAGCAAAATCGAAAAATCCCCACAAAACAAAAACCCAAAAAAGAATAGCAATAATAATCATAACACAACCTTTTGTTTAACGCTGCAAAGATAAATATTTTTTTAATATGATGAGTAGTAATGTGATAAATTTTGTGATAAATGTTAACGGTAACTCCATTCCTGTTATGGCGGAGTTGAATGATGCTGTTGGCAGAGTGAAGCAAAATATAGAAGCAGCAACTCCAAAATTTGAAAAAATAGGAAATATTGCATTGAGTTTTGAGTCTATCACCAACGTAGTAGAAAAGGTTTCGGGTGCGTTTGATGTTTTGGTGGGTTCGTCGTTGGATTTTGAGCAACAACAGGCTAACCTGCAAACGCTACTCAATGGCGATGCACAAGCTACTGAGCGGTTGCTGACACAAATCCGTGAGTATGGCAAGGCAACGGTGTATGACCGCAGTGGCTTGGTAGAGGCCCAGAAAACGATGATGGCTTTCGGACTAGAGGCGGAGTACGCTTTCAGCAAGCTGAAGAATATTGGCGATATTGCCCTGGGCGACAGCGAGAAGATGAAATCGCTGGCGTTGGCGTTCAGCCAAATGAGCAGTACCGGCAAACTGATGGGACAAGACCTGCTGCAGATGATTAATGCGGGTTTTAATCCGTTGGAGGTTATCAGCCAGAAAACAGGCAAGAGTATAGCTACACTGAAAGATGAGATGAGCAAGGGAGCCATCTCTGCCGAATTGGTGGCGCAGGCTTTTGAATGGGCTACTGAGGAGGGCGGCCGTAGGCCAGATGGGCGAACTTAGCAAAGGTGTAACCGCAGAACTAAAAAACTAATAGAGGCATTCACCATCGGTTCCGATGACGACACATCGTCGGAACTGATGCGGATGGGTGCCTTGATAAAAGCAAATTTGGGAGAAAATCCTGAAAAAAATGGATAACCTACACTTTGCCCAAGCCTATTGCCAAGCAGTGTGGTTGGAACAGTTCCGACTGAAAAACCAAGCAGAACTATTAGCCGCTATGTTTGGAGGAAAGAAGGGAAAGGATTAGAAATGAGAAGGGTGCAAATGCAAATTCTTACATACTATCATTTTCGTCTTTGTCAGTAAAAATATCAATACGTACATTGTGAGTCTTACTGTAACCAAGATAATTGTCAATAACATCAGCAGCACCATTTCCTGTGGAAGGAGTTCCTTTAATAAAATGATAGATACAAACAATAAAAACACCAACCCAATAAAGAATTCCAAGGCTTATTGCTCCAATAAACGCCCAAGCAAAGATAGAAAAAAGAATACAGCATAACATATCCGCTGATATTTAAATTCGTGCAGCAAAAGTAAATAAAAAGTAGATACGATGAGTAATCAAAGTGTAAATTTTACGATAAATCTTGGAGGTAACGCATATAAAGGTATGCTCCAACTTGACAATGCTGTTGAACAAGTGTTGGGAAGCGTAAAAGAAGCTACAGGTGTACTTGATAAACTTGGCAAAGATGCTTTTAACTTTGATGTTATCACCAATGCCATTGAAAAGGTTTCAGGGGCGTTTGATGTTTTAGTGGGCACGTCGTTGGATTTTGAGCAGCAGCAGGCCAACCTGCAAACGCTACTCAATGGCGATGCGCAAGCTACCGAGCGGTTGCTAACACAAATCCGTGAGTATGGCAAGGCAACGGTGTATGACCGCAGTGGCTTGGTAGAGGCCCAGAAAACGATGATGGCTTTTGGGCTTGCCGAGTAGCTCCACTTTCAGGTCTTTGAGGATGATTTTTATGAGATCGCCCATAAATTTTTCTTTTTTTGTTGTTTGGTATATATTTTTTGTACTTTTGCAGGGTTATGAAAATACCTGAAGCAGTTATAACGGAAGCCAGTTACTTGATAGAGCATTTTGGAAATCGTCTTAAATATCTTGGTAAGATTGAAGATGGAAGAGATGCTTTTTCCTTTTGTTTTCCCGATGACGAAAACACAGGGTTTCCGAAAGTTTATCTTTATGATGGGCATTTGGTTATGACAATTACTGGTTTTGATGCTTTAGACGTCATTAATGAGTTATCTGTCAAATAATGGCAAAAATGAGGTATCAAACACTTTATTGTCCACACGTAGTATGCCTCGTTTGGGATGTGGTATTGATGCTCCGTCAGTACTTAGTTCGCTAATATTCTTTTGGCTCCAATTGACTTATCATAAGCTTGTGGTTCTATGTAATACAATTGGCCACTATTGTCTCGTTGAAGAATCGTTGCGTGTCCTCCGCCCTTTCTCCAACCTATAGTAAGGACATACACACCTTCATCCTTGCACACTTCATTAAAGTACTCTTTATTATTGGTGTCCGATAAAAGTTTATAAAGCCCAATGGAGATTTAGCTAAACAAGAATATGGGGTAAGCAGTGGTAAGAGGGTGACCCGCTATGTGGGAGCAAGTAGTGAAGAGGATTTGTTGCGAGCTGCCGAGAATGAGTATAACCTATGGAACTACAGCGGATATGAGGGGAGCGTAACGGGGTGGTTGGTTCCGGCGGTGCGGGCAGGCGGAAGTGTGCGCCTGCGCGATAAGGAGAGAGGAGAAGATGGAACCTACTACGTAACAGGTGTGGAGATTGAATTTGGACAGAATGGAGCTAAAAGAAAGGTGACGTTGGGAAGAAAACTGGGTTAACGAAGAAGATATTGCCATCCTGCACTGGATCGTTCTTTGACAAAATAGATAGAACAATCTTCAAATTCGTTGACGTAACGAATTGTAAATTTTGCTTTGGATCGGTCTTTTACAAAACGCCACTCGCCACAATCTTGAGGCTTGTCGGTGGTTTTGTAAATCCAAAAAGTAGCACCTTTAGGATTGTTTGTGATTTTGACACATAAATCTACAGGTTCTTTAGGGTCGGTTTCAACAAACACATTGCCGTATGCATAAAAAGAACTTGTAACACTTGCGTAGTAACGCGTTACATAGCACTCATCAATAACCACATTTTGAGCGAAAGCGCAAGAGACAACAAACAGAATGAACAAGGAAGAGATAAATTTTTTCATAACCGAAATTTTCGACAAAAGTATATAAAATATGAATCGCTGAGTGACATAAGAAAAAGTATTTGCACAATGGTTAGCAAGCGCGGCGTTGTTGCGTTTACCGCACAGGTTGTAAGCGTGGATGGCGAATGCTGCACGGTTTCTACAATATTTTCATTATTTCTTCGTTATGTTGCCGTTTAAAATTGACTTACAAAGCTATGAATAAAGGATTAACACTAATTACGGGTGCCGATGGTGGAATGGGAACTATCCTCACACAAAAGATGTTAGAAGCTGGATACGATGTAATTATGGCATGTTATAGTGCCGAAATTGCACGACCTATCTACGAAAAAATGTGTAAAAATTACACCCAAAAGGTTTATCTTATGCAGGTGGATCTTGGCGATTTAAATTCCGTAAAAAAACTTGCTGAAGAGATTTTATCTCAATTCACCTCCTTACAAATCATCTTAAACAATGCTGGCGTTTTATGCCACTCCGCACAGGTTAGTCCTAACAACATAGAATATACAGCAGCCGTGAACTACATTGGACACTACGTACTTAATCATCTACTGCTTCCAATCATGGGGAAAGGTTCACAAATTGTTAGTATGGCATCACATTCCTATCAGTGGTACAATCTGAAGGAGAACTTCTTAGCACCCAAAACACAAAGCGAATTCAATCGCTTTGTGCAATACGCCAATTCTAAATTATCACTCTATTACTATACATTAGATGCCGCAAAACGGTGGAAAGAGCGCGGAATTCGGATCAACATTGCCGACCCAGGCGATGTAAGTACAGGAATTATCCGCCAAGGTAATAAAATTATCGACTTTCTATGCGACATCTTCTATCGTCCCTTTATCCGTACTCCAGAGCAGGGCGCTGCAACCATGTTAGCTGTCGCTTTAAACCCTGAATATCAAAAATATACAGGGACTTTCTTCAAAAAAGAAAAACCTTGTAAACCTAACAAAAAATACACTGACAACATCAAGGAACAGAAGATGTTACAAGCAATGACTGAAAAATTTTTAGCAGAAAACAACATCATTCTACCTCAATTTTAGAAAAACTTCCATCTTATTCATTTTTTAGTTTTATTAACAGAATAAAAATTTACTTTTGCCACATAGAAAATCTCCTTCCCCAAAGAACATCTAGGAGCAGTTGTTTATGAACTAAAAAAAGAAAATATGTGTGGAATTGTAGCATACACAGGAAATAGAGAGGCTTATCCAATTCTTATTAGTGGATTAAAACGTTTAGAATACCGAGGTTACGATAGTGCTGGTGTAGCTCTTTGGCAGAATCACACCATTGCTCTACATAAATGTCGCGGAAAAGTATCTGATTTAGAAGAATTTTGTCTAAGTAAAGACCTAAATGCTACAACTGGAATTGCGCATACTCGCTGGGCAACACACGGCGAACCCAGCAACCAGAATGCGCACCCCCATCTTTCCCAAGATGGGAAAATTGCACTAATTCACAACGGAATTATTGAAAATTATGTCAGTTTAAAGAAAGAGCTAACCAATCTTGGTTACCAATTTCAAAGCAACACCGATACGGAGGTTTTAGTACACCTTATCCAAGAGATTGCTCACACAGAAAATGTGGACTTAGAAAACGCAGTTCGCATGGCACTTCCGCTCGTAGAAGGCACGTACGCTATGGTCATTCTTTCTGCCGACGACCCCCAACAACTAATTGTTGCAAAAAAAGGCAGTCCACTGTTAATTGGCTTGGGGAAAAATGAGTATTATGTCGGATCTGATGGCGCACCTATTGTAGGATATACAAAAGAGGTAATTTATCTTGAGGATGAGGAAGTTGCCGTGCTACATCCCGATAAAAGCATTAAGATTACCAATATCAAAAATGAGAAAAAACGTGCTAAAGTTGCCCAATTAGAACTTAAGTTAGAACAGATTGAGAAAGGTGGTTTTGACCATTATATGTTGAAAGAGATTTTCGAGCAACCTAAAGCGATTAAGGATAGTATGCGCGGACGTATTAACGTGCAAAAAGATGTTGTTTCACTAGGAGGCATCGTTGAATACGAAAATAAAATGCTGAATGCCAAGCGATTCATTATTGTTGCTTGTGGAACCTCTTGGCACGCAGGCTTAGTCGGAGAATACCTCATCGAAAATTTGGTACGCATTCCTGTTGAGGTGGAATATGCCTCCGAATTTCGCTATCGCAACCCTATTATCAACGATGATGATGTAGTTATCGCCATTTCCCAATCGGGAGAAACCGCCGACACCATTGCGGCCATTGAATTAGCAAAATCGCGCGGAGCTATCGTTATCGGTGTTTGCAATGTAGTAGGCTCAACTATTGCTCGTATCACCCACGCAGGCTCATATACACACGCAGGACCTGAAATCGGAGTCGCTTCTACTAAGGCATTTACAGCACAAGTTACCGTCCTTGCCTTGATGGCACTCAACTTAGCACGTAAAAAGGGAGAAATCGCCCTTTCGCATTACCATGACCTCATCTTTGAATTGGAAAATATCCCAGAAAAAATCGAAACAATTCTCAAACAAAATGATAAAATCAAGGAGATTTCGCAATTCTTTGTTGACAAAAGAAACGCTATCTATTTAGGGCGAGGAATCAACTTTCCTGTTGCTCTGGAAGGCGCTCTCAAATTGAAAGAGATTTCCTATATTCATGCTGAAGGTTATCCAGCTGCCGAAATGAAACATGGTCCTATTGCGCTTATTGATAACGAAATGCCTGTTGTGGTAGTGGCTACTGAACAAGAAACTTATGCTAAAGTTGTCAGCAATATTCAAGAAGTTATCACACGCAAAGGTAAAGTAATCTCTATCGTAACTGAAGGTGATGAAACCGTAAAATCGATGTCTGACCACTACATTGAAATTCCTCGAACTCACGAACTCTTGGCTCCTTTTGTCGCTTCCATTCCATTACAACTTCTCGCATACCACGTGGCCGTTCTCCGTAATTGCGATGTTGATAAACCACGCAACTTGGCCAAATCTGTATCTGTCGAATAATTAGTTTCTTCAATAACTAATTTAAACTCAATTTAAATTTAAAATATTTATACATTTATTCTAAAATAAATTATAATTTTGCAGCGTTGACTACACTAACTCTGCAGAAAATGAAATTTATACTACTAACAGTTCTAATTATCTTTATATCAAGCCGATGCTTCGGACAAGTTACTGACAACTTTAACGATGGCGACTTTACCCAAAACCCAACTTGGATAGGAGACACTTCAGAATATAAAGTCAACAACAATCTACAACTACAATTAGACGCTACCGAGGCAGGAATTTGCTATCTTACACTTCCATCGGAAAAACACATAGGAACGCAAGAATGGAGATTTTACATTCGGGTGGCACTCGCACCATCAGACAATAACAATGCACGAATATATCTAACATCCAATACATTAGATATACGTAGTGACACCTTAACAGGCTACTATCTACAATTTGGAGAAAATCTTTCTAATGACGCAATCGAACTTTTCTATCAAGATGTAACCGAAAGCCATTCTATCTGTCGAGGAATTGATGGCTTCATCGCAGCATCCTTCTCTCTAAACATCAAGGTCTTACTTCATGAAGACGGATTATGGGAGATTTTTATAGAAGATACAGAAACAGGAAAATACACACTTCACGCTTCAGGTAGTGATAATATACGCAATGAAAATCCTATTATCGGTTTTTATAACAAATTCACAGCAGGATCTAAGAATAAATTTTATTTAGACGACATCTATCACGGACCAGAGATTATCGATACAACTCCACCAACTCTACTCAAAATATCAGGTGACCCATCGGGACAAGCAATAACACTTCTCTTTTCTGAGAAAATTTCAACAGAAAGCGCACATATCTACGAAAATTATGTCATTAACAACATCTTATATCCTGACAGCATCAGTTTTATAGAGGAAAATTTCAACAATATCAAACTTCACTTCCATAATCCATTAGCAGACAGGACACCTCATTCAATCAAAATTCAGCACCTCGAAGACCTAAATGGAAACTGCATTGCAGACACAACAATAACTTTTCAATGTAACAAAATTCGGCGTCACGACCTACTCATTACGGAGATTATGGCTGATCCGTCTCCACCTGTAGAACTTCCTAATTGTGAATATGTTGAGATATACAATAGAGGCATTCCAGACACTCTTACTTTAGAAGGTTGGAAACTAATGACAGGTGAAACGACCCGATATATTCCCACATGCAAAATTGCTCCCAATGGATACATAATTCTTATTCCTAATAGTGACAATCCACCCAATTTTAATGTTAGCAACACTATTTGTGTCAACTCATTGAGTATTAGTAATGATGGACAAAGACTCACACTACTCAACGCTGATGATGAGGTTATCCACTGTGTCAATTTCAGTAATGAATGGCACACACATGAACTAAAAACGGAAGGTGGATGGTCACTAGAAATGATTGATACTGAAAATCCTTGCGAAGAAGAAAACAATTGGGAGTCTTCGGAAGATGAACGCGGCGGCACTCCCGGAAGCAGAAATAGTATCCAGAGAGAAAATAGTGATTTAACCACCCCACATCTGCTAAAAGCAACCTTTCTCGACACCCTACAATTACAAATTTTCTTCAGTGAAACAATCCTTCCCCCTCTGACTGCTAACCATTTTCACATTGATAGAAATACAATTATCGATTCTGTAGCTATCGTAGGTCCACAGAATAAGAGTGCAATAATCTATATCGGAAACAAACTTGAAAATCGAAAAATCTATACGCTCACGATACGACTACCCTTTTCAGATTGTGCTGGCAATAACATAACAACAGAACAATCACTTTGCTTTGCAATACCCGAAACTCCAAACAAAGAGGACATTATCATTAATGAAGTGCTATTCAATAGTTTTGACGATACATCAGCGGATTACATAGAACTCTACAATCGTTCCCCAAAATGTATTGAGTTACAACAACTCTTTATTGGTTATGGCACAGAAGCAATGGCCGAACAATGGGTACAAATATCTCCCGAAGGCACACTTCTTCTTCCTCAAGAATATATTTCTATTTGCAAAAATAGCAAACTTACGGAAGAACAATATTTCAATGCTATTCATGAACAATTAATTCAAAACGAAGAACTTCCATCCTTGGGAAACGAATCTGGAACTATATATCTAACTAACAATCAAGGAATTGAAATTGACAAATTCTCCTACAATGAAAACATGCACTACCCATTGCTGCGGAGTTACGATGGTGTTTCTTTAGAACGTATCCACAGCGAAGCACCCACACAGAACGTGAATAACTGGAAATCGGCAGCTGAAAGTATAGGTTTCGGCACTCCAGGTGGAAAAAATTCACAAAATGGAACTAACCTATCTACAGACAAAAACTTTGAAATTATTCCCGACATATTTTCTCCCAATAATGATGGATACGAAGATTTCTCCGAACTCATTTGTCATTTTGAACAAAGTGAATATCGAGTTACTATCAACATTTTTAATTACAACGGACAACTTGTCAAAAATTTGGCGAACAACATTATTGCACAATCTACAGAACGTTTTCTTTGGGACGGAACCGACACACAAGGTCAGCAACTACCTATGGGAATTTATATGATTGAGCTGGAATACTGGAATATTAAGGGAACAAGAGGCAAAATACGAAAAGCAATAAGTATCATATATCCTTAAAAATCAAACAATTATAAACATTTTTACAAATTTCAAAAGGAGGTTAAGATTCCGCATAACATATTAAAAAAAAGTGTACCTTTGCAGGCTTATTCTTACAAAGAAGACAATAATTAAAAATAATATGTTATGACAAAAAATTACATTTCCAAATGCCTAGCATTCTTAATCTGTCTAATCGGGTTAACCATTGGCGCCCAAGCACAAACTGACATTCTAATTGAAGATTTCAGCGCAATGACTGACTCTAACTCCACAGATATTTCTGCACAACTAGACAACTTTACCAACATCTCTGGATGGACTGGCAACAAAGTTTATTGCGCAAACGGAAAAGCCAAAGTAGGGACCTCTTCTGTACAAGGTTACCTAACCACTCCTGCGCTTGATCTTTCCGGAAATGGCGGTAATTTCGCCATCAGTTTCAGAATGAAAAAGTGGAACAACAGCGACAATTCAACACTTAAAATTTTTGTGGACGAAACTGAATATCAAGTTACTGGACTTACCACCACAATGACTGAATACACTTTAGCAGCAACAGGAGGAACGGCTAATTCAAAAATAAAATTCTCTGGTTTTCAATCTAATGGTTCACGTTTTTTTATTGATGACATTAGAATTTACCAATCCACAGAACCAATGCTTATTGTAACTCCATCAGCATTAACATTTAGCAACGTTGAGATTAACTCTACTGTTACGCAATCCATTACGATACATGGTCAAAACCTAACTGCTGGCAGCACACTCAACGTTACAATTGCAGGAGAAGGCTTTAGTACAACCACTACAACTCTTAATAGCAATGATATTCTTTCCGCCGACGGTGTTACCATCAACGTAAACTTCGCTCCAACTGCCGTAAACGACTACTCTGGCACTTTAACAATCTCTGGAGGCGGTCTTGCTGATGAAACTATAATCAATCTTAGTGGTAATGGAATCAACGTAGCTTCTGTAAGTACTTTAGCAGAACTTCGCGACTTAGCACCAGCATTCACTGGCAGCAGCAACGCTGGAACAACTATATACAAATATACTGGAGAAGCTATCGTTACGCATAAGCAATCTTACAACAACGTAAAATACATCCAAGACGAAACTGCAGCTATTATGATTTATGACCCAAGTGGCAAACTTAGCAGTGGCGTAAACATCGGAACAAAAATCACTAACATTATGGGAACTCTATCTAACTACTTCGGTATGATTGAATTTGTTCCTACCGCTGACGTTACCCAAATTTCTCCTTTTAATTCATACGATTATACCGTAGCTACTTTAGACCAATTCGATGCAAATCATGCTAATGAACTACAAGCCAAAGTTGTAAAAGTAGAAGGCGTACAATTTGCGACACCAGGAACTTTCGCAACTGGCTCATATTACGGACTTATCCAAAATGGTGTTACTTACGACTCTATCGTTTATACCGACAACTACTCAGCAGATTATATCAGCACTGCAATGCCAACCTATAATGTTGACATCTTAGGTATCTGCTTATACAAAGGCAGCAACACTATTCCTAACAAAAACCGCATCGTAATTTTAAATAATGAAAACAATGGTATGGTTTCTATTGACGATTACAATACATCTTTAGTTTCATTATCGCCAAATCCCGCAGACAACTATGTTAACATCGTTATGTTATCTGCAATGGATTTAAACATCTACAGCATTACAGGAGCTCTAGTTGCACAAGAGAAACTTCACGAAGGAAACAATACTATCTCTATATCAGATTTAAAATCAGGAATTTATATTTTAAAATTCTCTGACAAATCTGGAAACACAAGAAATGCAAAATTAATCGTTAAATAACAAAATCATTTACAATTATGAAAGAAACAATTTTTAGATCAACTCATGAAAAGTTAGGTGCAAAAATGGTAGATTTTGCCGGTTTTTATATGCCTATTCAATATGAAGGACAATCTATCGAGCACTTGCATGTTCGTAGCAAAGTGGGCGTTTTCGACGTTTCTCACATGGGAGAATTTACCGTTAAAGGTCCTAAAGCGTTAGAACTATTGCAATACATCACTAGCAACGATGTATCAGCACTTTTCCCAGGAAAAGTTCAATACTCTTGTTTTCCTAATGGAAACGGTGGTATTGTTGACGACCTTTTGGTTTACAATATTGCTGAGAACGACTATCTTTTGGTTGTGAATGCTGCTAATATTGATAAAGATTGGGCATGGGTAAGCAAACAAAACGAAAAATTTGGTGCTGAAATCGCCAATATCTCCAACGAAATCTCACAATTGGCTATCCAAGGTCCTTTGGCTCTTAAAGCAATGCAAAAATTGACTGCTGAAAGCGTTGAAGATATGGAATATTACACCACAAAAACGTTAACCTTTGCTGGAATTGAAAATGTAATCTTCTCTACTACAGGTTATACTGGAGCTGGTGGTTGCGAAATCTATTTCAGAAATGAAGATGCAGAAAAAATTTGGAACGCAGTTTTCGAAGCAGGTGCTGAATTCGACATCAAACCTATCGGTTTAGCCGCTCGTGACACTCTCCGTTTGGAAATGGGTTTCTGTCTCTACGGACACGAAATCGATGACACCATCACTCCTATCGAAGCTGGTTTAGGTTGGATTACAAAATTTGTTGACCATAAAGACTTTATCGACAAAGAACGTATGCTTAATATGAAAGCAGAAGGCTTAAAACGTAAACTCGTTGGTTTTGAAATGATTGACAGAGGTATCCCTCGCTTGGAATATGAAGTATGCGATGCTGAGGGCAACAACATAGGTATTGTTCGTTCAGGAACAATTGGACCATCTGTAGAAAAGTCTATTGGTACTGCTTGGATTAAAACCGAATATGCTAAAGTGGGTACAGAAATCTATATCAAAATTCGAAACAAACTCACTAAAGCAATCACTGTTAAAATGCCTTTCTACAAAGGTTAATCTCCAATCTACATCTTGCCCTTGTGAAGGGCAAGATGTTTTTTTCAAAAGCCACAAATCAGTATATTTCAACTCGCTGTTTGTGGTTTATTTCATAATAAGGAATTGATTATAAGATGAGTAACCCATTCAAAAAGTTATTAGGACAAACGGCAATTTATGGCCTTAGTAGTATAGTTGGTCGATTTCTCAACTATCTTTTGGTCCCTTTATACACGTACAAAATTGCTGCAGAATCAGGAGGATATGGTATTGTTACCAACATTTACGCATATACTGCACTTTTACTCGTAATTCTTACTTTTGGAATGGAAACCACTTTTTTCCGATTTGCAAACAAGAAAAATGCCAATCCACAACGAGTTTTCTCGACAAGTTTATATGCCGTAGGGGGCGTTTCCTTAATATTCGTATTACTCTGCAATATATTTATACACCCCATTTCCAATCTTTTAGGCTATAACAATCACCCAGAATTTATTACAATGATGGCAATGGTTGTTGCTTTAGATGCTTTCCAAGCAATTCTCTTTGCCTATTTGAGATTTGCCAACCGTCCCATCAAATTTGCAACACTCAAGTTAGCCTTTATCTGCGCTAACATTGCAATGAATCTCTTCATTTTCCTCGCTGCTCCACAATTATCCACCCTATATCCTGACTTAATGAGTTGGTACGACCCTACCTATCAAGTGGGTTATATCTTCGCTATTAATCTGATTAGCACTTCTGTAATTACATTAGGATTTATTCCTGAACTAAAAATGCTCCGTTTCGGCTTCGACAGAACCCTCATTAAGGAGATGCTAAAATATAGTTGGCCACTTCTGCTTTTAGGAATTGCAGGAGTCCTTAATCAAGTTGCAGATAAGATCTGCTTCCGCTACCTCGTACCTGGATTAGAAGGCGAAGTACAACTCGGCATTTATGGAGCTTGCGTAAAAATAGCAATGCTCTTGGCAATGCTCACCCAAGCATTCCGATACGCATACGAACCTTTAATTTTTGGCATTCGCAAAAAAGAACAAAACCATGAAATGCAAGCCAAAACCATGAAATATTTTGTTTACTTCTCAATGTTTGCCTTCCTATGTGTTGCACTCTACTTGGATATTTTCAAATATATTATCAACCGCAAATACTGGGAAGGATTAGTTACCGTTCCCATCGTTATGATGGCTGAAATCTTTATGGGAATCTATTTCAACCTTTCATTTTGGTACAAACAAAGTGACAAAACTTGGTGGGGAGCCATATTCTCTGCTATTGGCTGTATTGTCGTAATCACTATCAATATACTCTTCGTACCCAAATTTGGCTATATGGCCTGCGCATGGGGCGGATTTGCTGGCTATGGAACTTGTATGCTTTTATCTTACTTCATCGGACAAAAACATGAACCCATTCCCTACCCTCTAAAACCTATTTTAGGTTATAGCGCTCTGGCTATCAGTATTTTCTTCATAAGCAAACTATTACACAATTCAAATCTGATAATTACGTTATCTCTTAATACCATATTAATTGCCATTTATATCACCATTTTTGTTATTAAGGAGCAAGCTTGGCGCTGGTTCTCACGAAAAAATGCTTAAAAATAAAAGTTATGAAAGTAAAAATCGTCAACAAATCAAACAATCCACTACCACAATATAGTACTCCACAATCTGCAGGCATAGACCTACGCGCCTTTACAGAACAACCTATCACTTTAAAACCTCTTGATCGTGCACTTATTCCAACAGGACTCTTTATGGAACTTCCTGCTGGCTTTGAAGCACAAGTACGCCCCAGAAGCGGACTCGCCATCAAAAACGGAATTACTGTACTCAATACGCCTGGCACAATCGATGCTGACTATAGAGGCGAAATCAAAGTAATTCTTATAAACTTATCTCAAGAATCTTTCACAATCAATTCTGGAGATAGAATTGCCCAAATGGTAATTGCACGACATGAAACCGCAGAATGGATTGAAGTTGAAGAACTTAGTAATACCGAACGCGGAAGCGGGGGCTTCGGAAGTAGCGGTACAAAATAATCTTTTATCCTACTATAATCTACTTAATATGAAGATATTATCATCAATCCTGATAGCAATAATATTGTTCTCTTCAACAACAGTATTTGCACAAAAAAAGGATTCTAATAAAAACAAAAAGAAAAAAACTGAAATCTCCATCGAAGAACGCAATCAATCAGCAACTTTTGCAGATGGCTTGCGAGAATATTACGCTAACGATTACACAAACGCAGAAAAAACATTGCGCAACGTAATTAATGCAAACTCCAAAAACGATGCAGCCTACTATATGCTTGGTAAAGTATGCTATGACGCACAAAAGTATAATGAAGCATTAGATTACTTCCTCCAAGCATCTAAAATTAATAAAGAAAATATTTGGTACATTGTAGAATTAGCAAAAACCTACAAACAAGTGGGTGACCTTGAACAAGCTGCTAAAAATTGGGAAATTGTTTGTAAAGATAAAAACAATAACGAATACTATTTATATGAATTAGCAGAATGTTATCTACTTCTGAATCAATATACTAAAGTAATTGATGTTTATAACAGAATGGAGAATATAATGGGCACTAATGATATGTTAACACAAGTTAAAGTGAACATCTGGCTCCATATTAACGATGTTAAAAATGCTGCAGGTGAATATGATAAATTGATTGCACTATATCCACATGAAATAAGTAACTATATCCTTGCTGGCAATATATACCGCTCCAATAATATGCCTGAAAAAGCATTAGAATATTACAAACGCGCAGAACAGAACAATGCAAACCATCCCATGCTGTGTATTGCCCTCTATGAACTTTACTCACTCTACAAAAACCATGCATCTATAAAAACGGAAAATCCTGATGAATACATACATAAGGTTATTGATAATCAAGAAATCCAATTTGAAGATAAGTACAAGTTGGTTAGGAAATATGTTGACAGAGCGTTCAAATCGGCAAAAGAATACGACATTACTCTAGCAGAAAACTTAACTCAAAAACTAAAAAAATCTTATCCCAACGAATTGGAACTATACAATGAAATTTCTATCATACAAATATTAAGACACAATCTTCCAGAAGCTAAAAAATCATTAGATATTCTCATTGAAAACGGAAATATTTCACTTACCACCTGGACCAATTACGTAAAAGTACTGAATGAGTTAAATGATTATTCAACATTATATAAGAGAAGAGAAACTATAGCTGAACTCTTTCCAACAAATGCAATTCTGCTTTTTGAAATCGGAAGAGCCTGTAATTTTGCTAAAGATTATAAGAAATCTATCGAATATTTAGAACAAGCATCAACATACGCTTACGAAAATAATCTAGTTGGACATATTCAATTGGAATTAGGCAATGCTTACTTCGGATTAGGAGATAAGGAAAAAGCTGAAAAATATTGGAAAAATGCTGAGAAAAAAGGGGTTAAAAGAAATTAATATTCCAAATCAGAAATAAATTAAGATATTGAACTTCAAAATCTAAATAATGGAAAAACGCAATCAAAAGAAATTTAATGAGTTAAGAAAAGAATTTCCTGTTTTTTATTTTGATGATTTTAAATATGAAGTCACTTCCAAAGAGTGCACTGTTCAATATTTTTTCAGAGTTGGAGAGTATAATTTTCAACCGAAGATGCGTTTGGCATGTGGAAAATATAGACGTTCAGAAACCAATTCCGAAAAGATGAAAGGATTGTTGTTTCATATCGGAATGGTGGAAATGGTAAGTTATTGGAAAGCCACCTGCTCCCCAGAAATTGTAATTAAACCTTATCTTTTGAATGAGATACAACAGGAATGGTGGAAAAAGTTATATTGGAAAGGACTTGGTGAATTTCTCTATCGCAACGGAATTACTACTGAATACGATACATTTTGTCAATTTACATTTGATAAAAATGCTCAAGAGTTAACCTCTAACGATTATGAATACATTCCCGATAACCAAAATATTATTGTACCCATTGGTGGGGGAAAAGATTCTGTTGTAACTTTGGAGCATCTGCCGCGCGAAGAGAAACGTATTCCTTTCATTATCAACCCGCGCGGAGCCACACTCAACTGCGCTAGCCGAGCCGGTTTCTCCCACAATGATGAAATCGTTATCCTACATCGTCCCATTGACAAGCAATTACTTGAACTGAACGCGCAAGGATTTCTCAACGGACACACCCCATTCTCCGCAATGCTTGCATTCTATACTCTATGGGTTAGCTACTGTACAAATACTCGAAAAATAGCACTCTCCAACGAGTCCAGTGCTTCGGAACCAACAATTCCAGGAACAGAAATCAATCACCAATATTCCAAATCATTAGAGTTCGAAGAGGATTTCCGTACATATACTCAAAAATTTATGGGCGATTGCGCTCACTACTTCAGTTTTCTTCGCCCATACACAGAACTTCAAATCGCAGAGATGTTCGCACAACACTCTCAGTATCACGACATTTTTAGAAGTTGTAACGTAGGAAGCAAAGAGGATAAATGGTGCTGCAATTGTTCAAAATGCCTATTCGCTTACATCATCTTAGCACCATACCTCAGTGAAGAAAAGATGGTGGCAATTTTCGGAGAAAACCTATTAGACAAACCTTCTCTGCAAACCTATTTCGATGAATTAACTGGAATTGCTGCGGTAAAACCTTTCGAATGCGTCGGTACTTTGGAAGAGGTTAACCTCGCACTCCAAGCAATAATTCCAAATCAAAAAGATAAATTTCTTATTCAACATTATATAAAAGCAAAAAAATTATGATACAACCTACATTACTTATATTAGCCGCCGGCATGGGCAGTCGCTACGGCGGAATGAAACAATTAGACCCATTAGGACCTAACGGAGAAACCATTATGGATTACTCTGTCAACGATGCGATTGCAGCAGGATTCGGAAAGGTAGTTTTCGTAATCCGCCGCTCAATGAAAGAGGATTTCGACAAACAAATTCTTGTCAAGTACCAAGATAAAATTAAGGTTGAAACTGTATTCCAAGAATTAGATGTCCTACCAGCAGGATTTACCCAAAACCCTGAACGTCAGAAGCCTTACGGAACTGCACACGCCATTCTTTCTGCAAAAGACGCTATCCACGAACCTTTTGCTGTTATCAATGCCGATGATTTTTATGGACACGAAGCGTTCCAAGCCATGGCAAACTTCCTCCGTACTCCTCAAACCGACCCCACGCCAACCTTTTCAATGATTGGCTATCGTTTGGACAACACACTCTCTGAAAATGGAACCGTTTCTCGCGGTGTGAGTGTAGCTAATGACGACAACGAACTTCTCCGAATTACTGAAATGACTAAAATCGAGAGAGTTAACGGACAAATACAAAATAGTGCTGACAATCCTCCTACCCTACTTCGTGGCGATGAACCTGTTTCTATGAACTTCTGGGGCTTCACTCCATACTTCTTTGAATCACTCAACGACCTCTTTATCGAATTTCTAACTCAAAATAACGATAATCCAAAATCAGAATTTCCAATTCCCAATGTAATTTCACGTTTTATCAATGATAAAAGCGCTAAGATAAAAATCATTGAGTGTAATGCAGTATGGTTTGGCGTTACCTACCAAGAAGATAAACCTTTTGTAATGAAGAAATTAGCAGAATTAAGAGGATAATCATGCGATATTTTATACGGTTGGCATATAATGGCGCTCCCTTTTGCGGTTGGCAAATTCAACCCAACGGCACCTCCGTGCAAGGGGAACTGGAACGCGCGTTCTCGCTGATTCTGAACGAGGAGATTGGCATTACCGGCTGCGGACGTACCGATGCCGGCGTGAACGCTCGTAACTTCTACGCCCACTTCGATAGCTTACAATTCTTCTCTCACGAGGAACTTATTCATCTTGTCCACCGTATCAATAGATTTCTCCCCAAAGAGATTGTTATCTTCGAAATTTTTCCGGTCAACGACGACCTACACGCTCGCTTTAGTGCAACCGAACGCACCTATAAATATTATATCTCTCGACGAAAAAATCCTTTCGACACCCAATTTGCATATCCGCTTCACATTCCTTTAGATATTTCTCTAATGAATGAAGCAGCAAACTATCTACTTACTGTTGAAGACTTTACAAGTTTTTCAAAACTTCATACCCAAACCCATACCAACATCTGCAACGTAACCAAAGCCCTCTGGCACCAAACAGATAACCAACTCATTTTCGAAATTAGCGCCAATAGATTTCTACGAAATATGGTCCGCGCTGTTGTCGGAACTCTACTTTGGGTGGGAAATGGGAAAATCACTTTGGAGCAGTTTAAAGAGATTGTCGCTGCAAAGAATCGCTGCAAAGCTGGGTTCTCTGTCCCTGCCAATGCTCTTTTTCTTGAAGATATCCGTTATAATTTCGAATCAACAAAAGAAAATAGTAAATAATCAGATATTCTTAATATGATGACGTACATATACAAATACATTCTCCCCGTTTTTATTGCTTGCATTCTCCTTTGCTCATCTTGCAATAAGATTGAAAATAGAGAAGTTACATTAGAATTTTCTGTAGAAGAACTAACCTTCGATACAGTATTCACTACGGTCGGAACAATTACACGTAACTTCACAGTTTACAACCCTTCGAAAGAGGATGTTTTGGCTGATATTTATTTGGCAGGTGCACCACACTCCTACTTTAGCATTAATGTAGATGGACTTGCGGGAACCGATTTTAAAGATGTACTTATTCCTGCTCGCGATAGTATTTTCATTCATGTAAAAGCAAATCTACACCCTGGAAATCAGAATACCCCCTTTCTAATTACTGATTCTATCGTTTTCAGAAACAAAGGGAAAACCCAAGACATCAACCTATTAGCATACGGACAAGATGCAAATTTTATTGTAGCAGACGCTGGAAGTGGAAATCTGCGCTACAAGATTATCGCTGGCGCACACGAAACTGTTCATTGGACCAATGAGAAGCCCTATGTTGTTTATGGTTGGGCAGCTGTCGATTCCTTAGGCACATTAATTATAGAACCAGGAACACAAGTATATTTTCATAATAACTCTGGAATCTGGGTTTACAGCTACGGCAATATTCAAGCAAATGGAACTCCAGAGGAACCGATAACTTTCAGAGGAGATCGATTAGAACCTTGGTACGATAGCGATTTTGCACAATGGAGTCGCATTTGGATTAACGAAGGATATGGAGAAAATAGAATCAGTAATGTACAAATCAGCAATGCACAAGTTGGAATTCAGATTGAGCCACTTACCACATACACGCGCAATAAAACCACCATTGAGAACTCTATCATCAAAAACTGTCGATTTTCAGGGGTGATTGCTAGATACGCAAACCTTGAAATGAGCAACTGCTTGATTACCAACTGTGGCGATTACTGTTTGGATCTGGAAGTCGGAACCTTCGACATGAAACACCTCACTATTGCAAACTACTTCTCACAAGATCAACGGGAGACCCCTGCTTTGTTTGTCAGCGACTCCTGTTACGCACTTTATGGAGGAGGCGAAACAAAAGCCAATTTTTACAATACCATTATTTACGGAGATAATTCTAATGAACTAGTTGAAAGGAAACACGATTACTACGGCAGTAATTACAACTTCTATAACTGCTTGATTCGCACAACAGAAAACTCTACTAATTTCCACGACTGCCTTCTAAATCAAAATCCAAACTTTGTAAATCACCGCGAATATGATTTCCAATTGGAGGCAAATTCTCCAGCAATCAACGCTGGACTTAGCGGAATTGGCATCACCACTGATCTTCTTAACAATCCAAGAGATGGACAACCCGACATCGGGGCTTACGAAAAATAGTACAATCTGCTAACTTTCTATTGTCCAACTAAATCCAAAACAAAATTATATTCACAAGGTGTATCGCTATTAGAATAAACAGCTCTTCAATAAGTAATATACAATAAAAAAAAACGAGATGTTCTTTTAAAACATCTCGTAAAACTTTAGTTGTTAATAAATACGATTTTCCCAAATTTTGATTCGCAAACTGCTAATGTCTTAGAATAATCAAGGATATTTTGAATAACAGATTTGCGAGGTAAATAACCAGACAGGGATTTTTTGGATTTTAAAAGAGTAGAAGGTTTTTCCATAGGCAAATAATTTATACACTTTAGAAAAACGTTACTACTAGTAAAATATTGTATAGTAGAGATTTTTTTTAGCAGACAATTACATTTTTTTCCTTGATCATCTTTCTAAGATTAATCAAGGCATAACGCATACGCCCCAATGCTGTATTAATGCTTACGTTCGTAAGTTCAGCAATATCCTTAAACGAAACATCATCATAAATTCTCATTTCCAGCACTTTACGTTGTTCTTGAGGAAGATAAGTAACCAATTCCTTAATTTCATTATTAATCTGCTCGGCAATCATTTTCTGCTCAATAGAAGGTTCCGTAGCGTTCAATACATCAAAAATATCGAACTCTGTAGCTGTTTCAAACGAGGGCATACGTTGTTGTTTTCTAAAATAGTCGATTTTAAGATTATTAGCAATTCGCATTACCCATTGCACAAATTTACCCTCTTCTTTATAATTACCACTTTTCAATGTATTAATTACCTTGATGAAGGTATCTTGGAAAATATCTTCTGCTAACTCTCTATTTTTAACAGAAAGATAGATGTAGGAAAAAACTTTCTTTTGGTGACGATTAATAAGGACTTTAAGAGCTGCCTCGTTACCATTAACATAATTTGTGATAAGCTCATTATCACTGAGAGTCATCAATTTCATAGTTTCACCCTTTCTTTTAATGTGTAAAGCGTAGAAATTTTATCGATAGAACTCCTCCTATAACTTTAATGTTAATGATTAAAATAATGTGCAAAAATACAACAAATTTTCTTACATCACTCTAAAAAAAACAAAAAAAATCAGCAAATTATACAACTTGCTGATTTTCAATAAAATATTTTAAAAAAATATTAGAATCTCATATAAGGAAAGTTTCTTCCTGGGAAGATTGCAGAAGCACCTAACATCTCTTCGATACGAAGTAATTGGTTATATTTTGCAATGCGGTCAGTTCTACTTGCAGAACCTGTTTTAATTTGACCTGTACCCAAAGCAACTGCCAAGTCTGCGATTGTAGTATCTTCAGTTTCACCAGAGCGGTGAGACATTACAGCTGTATAACGATTTCTTTGTGCCAAATTAACAGCATTGATAGTTTCTGTCAATGAGCCAATTTGATTGAATTTCACCAAGATAGAGTTAGCAACACTCTTGCTAATACCTTCGGTTAAACGTTTTACGTTAGTTACGAACAAATCGTCACCTACCAATTGAATCTCTTTTCCCATAGTATCAGTCATCAATTTCCAACCAGTCCAATCATCTTCAGCCATACCATCTTCGATGGAAACGATAGGATATTTACGAGTCCACTCAGCCCAATAATCAACCATTTGAGAAGGTGTTAATTTATCACCAGTAGATTTGAAAAGGTGATATACATTTTCTTCTGGAAGATAATATTCAGAAGATGCTGGATCTAATGCTATACAGATATCTTGACCAGGTTTGTAACCCGCTTTTTCAATAGCTTGAAGAATAACTTCAATAGCTTCTTCATTAGATTTAAGGTTTGGAGCAAAACCACCTTCATCACCTACGTTAGTAGAGTAACCTTTGTCTTTCAACACTTTTTTCAAGGAGTGGAAAGTTTCAACACCCATTTTAAGAGCTTGAGAGAAAGTTTCTCCGCCCACAGGCATAATCATAAATTCTTGGAAATCGATACAGTTATCGGCATGAGATCCACCATTAAGAATATTCATCATAGGTACAGGAAGAGTACAAGCATTTACGCCTCCTACATAGCGGAACAACTCTTGTCCTGTTTCCTGAGCAGCAGCTTTAGCCGCAGCAAGAGAAACACCCAAAATCGCATTTGCGCCTAATTTACCTTTATTTTCAGTGCCATCTAAATCGATCATAATAGAATCCAATTCAGCTTGGTCTTGAACGCTTTTACCTTTAAGTTCTTCAGCAATAATGGTATTAACATTATTTACAGCTTTATAAACGCTCTTTCCATTGAACAAAGATTTATCTTCATCTCTAAGTTCAACAGCTTCATGAACGCCAGTAGAAGCACCAGAAGGAACAGCAGCGCGTCCTATTGCACCAGCAGCGGTATAAACATCAACTTCAACGGTAGGATTTCCTCTTGAATCCAAAATTTGACGGCCAAATACGCCAATTATTTCACTCATAATAAACGGTTTTAAAATTAAATCTCAATTATTTTTGCGGTTGCGAAAGTACAACTTTTTTTTCATTTTAGCAACATAAATTTGCGAAATAGAAAATCGCGTTAGAGATTGCAGCGGTTATGAGCGGCGAGTTAGAGGTTAGAAGTTAGAAATGGGCACTTTGCATTAGGAATTCGTTTTAGAAATAACTTGCAGCAGAAGAGTGAGCCGCGAAATTTGAGCGGAAAGCTCGACGGCAGCGGAGGCTTGTGCGGGGCGCCGGAACGCCCAAATCTAAATCATTCCGACATAGAAGCTTCAACAAACCTCGACTTACCTTGCAAATCCTTAGTAATCACAACCTGTTTATATCCCAACGACTGCAACATTTCGACCATCTGATTTTGGGATAGATGATAAGTTTCAAAAAAGAGAACACCTGTAGGTTTGAGCAGTTCAATTCCAACTTGCGCTATCTTTTTATAAAAAATCAAGGGCGTGGAATCGGGAACAAAAAGTGCGGAATCGGGTTCATAATCTTTCACATTTCTATGCAGATTTTCTTTCTCAGAAATAGGAATATAGGGGGGATTACTAATCAGAATATCTAAATCTTGAGGTAAAGAATCTATCGTATCATTAAGAATATCGTGATGCAAAAAGTTGACATCAAGTTTCAGATTTTCAGCATTTTCACGAGCACATTCAAGAGCATTTTCAGAGAAATCTGTTGCCCACACCTCCGCTTGGGGAAGATATCGTTTAAGAGCAAGAGCAATTGCTCCACTACCAGTTCCCACATCTAAAACACGCTGTGCAGACCTATTTTGAAAGCGGTTGACCACTTCTACCACCAACTCTTCAGTCTCCGGACGCGGAATTAGCACTTTACCATTTAGTGAAAGTTCACAATTAAAAAACTCGCACTTACCAACAAGATATTGCACAGGAAAGCCAGACGCCAACCTATCTAAATCCGCAGTAATGGTCTGCATACATACTTCGGAAAGTTGTTCCTCTCGCCGTAATGTCCACTGATATTTTTCCATTTCCAGCCTATAATATAAGTAGAAAAACAGAATGGATTCCGCCTCATTAGGCGAATATAGGGCTGAAAGTCGATTCAGAAACAGCTGTTTTAGATCGGAGTATGTCATAAAATAGATAAAAATTAATAGAACTGCAAAAATAGATTTTTTTTATTTCACGCAAAGCAACATAAAGAAGATTTATGTAATTTTGTAGGCTTAAAATATGTGCGGACTACACATAGGATAAACAACAAAAAAAACATATCATAATAATTATAAACTTAATACAACCTACTATGTATCAAAAATTTCAAGATTTCTTAAAACAAGAATTGACAGAGATTCAAAATGCAGGTTTATACAAAAATGAACGCATTATTGTATCTCCACAAAATGGTGAAATCACCTTACAAAACGGCAAAAAAGTTCTCAACTTCTGTGCTAACAACTACTTAGGGTTGGCGAACAATCCTAAATTGATTGCTGCAGCGAAAGAAGCGTTAGACACCCACGGATATGGAATGGCCTCTGTACGTTTTATTTGCGGATGTTCAGATCTTCACAAACAATTGGAGGCAAAGATTGCTGAATTTTTCGGCACCGAAGATACCATTTTGTATGCTGCTTGTTTTGACGCTAATGGTGGAGTTTTTGAACCACTTTTAGGTGCTGAAGATGCAATTATCTCTGATGCTTTGAACCATGCTTCAATCATTGATGGAGTACGCCTTTGTAAAGCAGTTCGTTACAGATATGCAAATGCGGATATGGAGGATTTGGAAAAGCAGTTACAAGCAGCACAAGCTCAACGCTTCCGTTTAATTGTAACTGATGGTGTATTCTCAATGGACGGCAACGTGGCACCCCTTGACAAAATTATGGCATTAGCTGAAAAATATGATGCAATGGTAATGGTTGACGAATCCCACTCTGCTGGCGTTGTTGGAGAAACAGGACGTGGTGTTACTGAACTTTACAACAAAAGAGGTCAAGTTGAAATTTTAACAGGAACCTTAGGTAAAGCTTTTGGTGGTGCAATTGGTGGATTTACAACTGGAAAGAAGGAGATTATTGATATGCTTCGTCAACGCTCTCGTCCATATTTGTTCTCTAACTCTATTCCTCCAATGGTAGCGGCTGCTGGCGTTAAAATGGTAGAATTGATGTCAGAAACTAACGAATTGCAAGATAAACTTCATGCAAACACTCGTTACTTTATCGAAAAGATGCAAGCTATTGGCTTCGATATTAAGCCTACCCAATCTGCAATCTGTGCAGTTATGCTTTACGATGCAAAATTATCACAAGTGATGGCTGCAAAATTGCAAGAAGAAGGTATTTATGTAACTGGATTCTACTATCCTGTAGTTCCGAAAGATCAAGCAAGAATCCGTGTACAAATCTCAGCGGCACACGAAACTGAACACCTTGACAAATGTATTGCTGCATTCACCAAAGTTGGCAAAGAGTTAGGGGTAATTAAAGGATAATTTTATTATTATTCGCAGTTTCCTGATATAAGGAATCTATAACGCTATTGATGTATTCCGATTTTTTCTGTTGCATCAATAGCGTTTTTGCTATCTGCAACTCCTCTTCCCGCTCTGCTGCTGGACGATGTTTGCGATAATCTAAAAAGACTACCAAATAGTTATAATCATCATCATAAACATCAATATTTCTATATTTTTGCATTATATCGTCTTCATTTTCAACTTCAAATGGAAATTCAGACACGATATAATCTAAATACAGCCAAGCATCATCATCTAAAAAATATTCAACTGAATCGGCACACAACTCTTCAATAGTGGCTTTTTCTAAAACTCGTTGATCGTTATCAAAAAAAATTGACTTCACCTTTTTATTGATAGTTCCATTTTTGGGCAATTTCACATAATTAACACGCACAACACCACGTTGTTCTGCATTTCCGTGACCATATTGAGAGAGAAAACTTCTAAGTTCAGCATCTGAAATTTTAGGATTGTAGTTATTGGATAATTTCTCAAAATAAGTTTCCAACATCAACTTTTCGCGATATTCTTCTATCTCTCTATCAAAATTTTTCTCATTAAGAGACAAGGATTTATCTGCATAGTGCAACATTATCTGTTTTTTTGCCCAATCTTCTACATATTTATTCAACCAAGCCACACTATCCTCAGGAGTAACTCCATCAGGGAAATTCACTTCTGAAAGATAAAGTCTTACATTATATACCTCAGCAATACATAAATCCTCCTTTTGCTGACAAGAGGTCGCCAAAAGGAGGATAGAAACAAGAAATAATAAGATATTTTTCACTTACTTTTTCAATATAGATTCAAAAACTTTCTCATCCACTACAACAGGATATTTCTTTTTTAATTCCATTATCCACTCTTTTTCAAGTTTTTCTTGATATTGAGTAACCACTGAAGCACGTACAGCGCTAAAAGGTTTGTAGGCACCTGGATTTTCAGGATCTGGGAATTGTGTTTTAATTTCTTCATAGAATTTTTCCAACCCAACAGAATCTTGTAATGATTTATTCCAAATATTTTGAGAATTAATTTCATACAACAACATTCCATTGAAATATTCTTCTACTAGATTTTTAAACTCTGGATATTTTTCCTCGAGAATAGAGTTTTCGTAAGTTAAAACCTTATCGTAAATATAATATTGGAAACGTTCTTCGATAAACTCTTCGAGAGAGCCTTTCATTTCAACACCTTGAAAACGTCCCAAATAGCCAGCAAAACCAGCAGCATCCACTTTTTGGTCAGCAAAAGTAGCAATAGGAGCCAATTTTTCGATACCTGGAAGTTTATTCAGTTTGGTTGTATCAGGGTTTTTGAAATAGTTTTCTGGAATATTCTTCAACAAAAACTTAACAGCAGCTTTTTTACCTTTAGTTTTCAAGCCATATTCCACCAACAATTTATCAGCTAACGACTCTTTACTTTTGAAAGAGCGGGAATCGCGAGCAATTCTATTTTTTACCATACCTCTCAAAACTTCATCGGTTGTATCAGTATATGTGAATTCGATTAATTTCACAAAGTGCCAACCAATATTAGAGGAAACGGGAGCTGAATATTCACCAGGTTTCAATGCAAGAAGAGCTTGAACAAAATCGCCTGGTCGTTGCATAGGACGGAAAGGTTCCAATGCGCCCCCTCTTTGAGCGGTTGCCTTATCTTCAGAAAGTGCATTTGCGACATCTTCAAAACGTTCTCCTTTAGCGAGGCGCATTGTTACATCATTAATTTTTGCTTGAATTTCTGGGGAAGCCTTACCCGTAAACGCCATAGAATCCTCAATAAAGATTTGTGCTGCATTGATTTTTGCGATAGAGGGTTGAATATCTTTCAAATAGATAAGATGATATCCGAAAGTAGTTCTGATTGGCATTGAAATCTCGCCTTCTTTCATGTTGTAAGCACCTGTTTCAAAGGGATAAATAAGGTTAAAAGTTGTAAAATAGCCTAAATCACCTCGATTACCACGAGTTGTACGGCCACTTTGTGGGTTCACGCGGTCGCGAGCGGAAGGATCTTGGGAATATTTCACTGCTGCGTCAGCGAATGACATTCCATTTAAAATCTCTTCACGAATTTTCATTGCACGATTGTATGCAACCAATGTATCCTTGCCCGTAACAGAAGATGGACACTCAATCAAGATATGAGCAGCACGGAGCATCAGCTTTGAGCGATCAACCGCTTCTTGAATCAAATGATCTGTAACCTCTTTATCGATAAGATATTGCTGTGCAGACTGATTTCGATAACCTTTCCATTCACTTTGAAAAGCCTTAGCTGTATCTATTTGCTGTGCTTTTCCCTCTTTTACTTTCAATTTAAAACTAATATACAAGTCCAAATATTCGCGTAATTCTTCGGAAGTTGCTTTGGATATATCACCATTCTTATTAAAAGTTTGTGTGAATTCACCAACTGTCACATTATCACCTCCAACAGTAAAGAGGACAGACGCTTCATTTTGAGAAAAACCAACTAAGAATAACGTAATTGCAAAAATCGATAGAATTATCTTCTTCATATACTACATTTAATTTTTAATATTATCAATAAAAGGGTGCAAAATTACAGCAAAAATTAATACAAATTGTTTCTGGATAAGTTTTTACTGAAAAATATTTTTCGAAATGGTAAATTTGCAATATAAATGCCATAAAATCGAATAATAGTTGTATCTTTGCCAAAATATTTTTTGGGTATTAATCCGCAGAAATCATGAAAAGAATTTTTATTTATGGAGTTATAATAGTAGTAATTCTGACGATAATAGTTGATACAAAAGCCACGAATCCTCCTGGAACAAAGCGAGTAAAGATTAAAAACAAACCTGCATTATATGTTGATCAACATACGATTAGCAATATTGATTGGAAGGAAGCATTGTGTTGGCTAAGATCATGTTCTGAAGAGAAAATTGGAACCACAGAATGTGTATGTATTTGTCAGCACAAGGAAAAGGACAGTGCATTAGAGATAGATTCTATCGTATGGAAACAGAGATATGGAGCAATAGAAAAAACAAAGGAGATTAAAAGTTTACCAATTATTGGAATCAGCCGTGCACAAATGGCTACTTATTGCCGAATCCGCAGCAAACTTGTAAACTTCAAATTTCCCAAACAGAAAGTCAACTACGAACTACTCACCGAGGAGGATTATCAAGAACTTCTTGCTGCACGATGGAAATATCTGGATAATAAGAGTGAATTTGGCGAAATGACAGCTAATGGAACAATCTTTTTCCAAGGGAAATTTATCCCAATGCAGAATTTTCATGGTCCTATCACATTCCGTTGCAAGGCCGTTATGAACTAATGCTACATTCTGTTTTGGAAATCTTGCACAATTTGTTTTGAGGATTATAGATAGGTTTTTCTTTGCCAACTATGAGATCTCCAAAATATCATCCCAGCGAGTCGTATATTCGCGGGAGAGATAATTTTTGTTAGAAGCCACTTGCTGAGAACCAACGGCCGCGACATTCAAGACGTTAGTTCCCCATTTCTTCTTTGCGCCATCCATAATTTGCATAATTTTGGTCTGTTTTTCAACATTATAACCCTCAAACATCGTTGTTTGTAGTGACGATTTGGTATGAATGCGCGATAGGACAACACCAGCCTTTTTGTAAGCTACGTCTTTTCTAAAAATTCTAGGGAGATTATCCACAACAGCTTTTACAATTTCTATTGTACTATCGGTATCCATTGGCAGGACAATAGGAAGAGAATCAGCATATTGAGAAATATTTTTACGGAAATAGTTCGTACGTAAAAATATCAGAATTTCGCCACAAACATCTCCTTGTTTACGCAATTTTTCTGCCGACTGTGAGGCAAAGATCGCTAATTGTTCCTTCAGCAGTTCCATATCTGCAATCTCGTGATCGAAACTTCGAGAGGTACAAATTTGCTGTTTATCTCGGAAATGGTCATGAAATTCGATAACGGGTTCTCCGTGCAACTCACGCCAAGTTTTCACGCCAACGGAGGTCATCCAACTGCGCACCCACGATTCAGGAAGATTATAGAAATCAAAAGCTGTATTTATTCTTCTTTCATTCAGCATTTTAGAATATCTTCTTCCAATACCCCACACCTCCCCTACCGGAGTCTTTTTCAACACCTTAAGAATATCCTCTTCTCGATGCATAAAACAAACACCTTGCAATTTGGGATATTGTTTACAGAGTTCAGTTGCTAATTTCGCCAAAGTTTTAGTATGAGAAATCCCGACGCTAACGGGTATTCCTGTATGCTGCGCAACTACGCTTTTAATTTTTAACGCATATTCCTTATAATCAGAAATTTTTAGCTCTAAGAGATCGATAAAAGATTCATCAATGGAATAGATTTCGGTCGAAGGCACCAACGACTTCAAAGTATTATGCACGCGGCGCGACAGGTCACTATAAAGTGCATAGTTTGAGGAAAATGCGACTACTTTTCCGCTATCTACCCATTCTCTAATTTGGAACAGCGGTTGCCCCATCTTTATTCCCAAACGTTTGGCTTCGTTGGAGCGAGCTACTACGCAGCCGTCGTTATTGGAAAGTACCACAATAGGTCGGAAACGCAATTCTGGATGAAAAAGTCGTTCGCAAGAAGCAAAAAAGTTATTACAATCGACAAGACCGTACATTCCAAAGAGAAATTAGTGCATTATCTTCAGAATTTGCTCTTTCAATGCCAAAGTTTTTTGGAAAAGGAAGTTTCTGCGATTGGTAAAATAGTAATGACAACGAATGATAAAACGTTTCACCCCACGAATGGTATACATCAGGAAATATAGTGTAATAAAGGTTGTCACAAGGTATGCCAGTGCGAACCAGAAAGAATGCGAGATTCCCCAAACCACGCCTAATAGAATCAAGTAGTAAACGGGAAAAACGAAAAAGCCCATTCCGAAACGCACCGATGAGTGTAACATTGGATCTTTTACCTTATCTATAAGAGCATTACAAGAGAAAAATGGCAAGGCATTATTAACCAACCCAAAGAGGGCAAAAGGAGCAACAATCACCCCCAATAGGAAACGGAGCAACAGGTTCGGGAAGGTAATTTTCTCGCCTACCACCCAGTTGGGTAACCTCAGTTCGTGGAGTTTACTCATATACTCTTTAGTTTTCTCCATCAAATCATCAAACTTTGCAGGTTCCTGCTCACGCATATTATCCAAATCGTCAATAACCTTTTTCTCTTCAAGGTAGAGTTCTGGAAAATCCACTTTTAAGCCTTGCTCTTTCACGCGGGCGGTGCTCACCATCGTACGCAACAGGTCAAACTCTTCATACAATTCAGGATCTTTGATATCAATAGAGAGTGCTTTTACACGTTCCCGTGCTTTCTCATTCATTGCGAAATAAGCATTATTCGGTTCCGTTTTATATTGCTCAAAGAACTCCTGAATTTTAAAGGGTTCTCCAATGGTAATCAGCACTTTTTCTCCGAACGAAAAGTAGTCGGAATAGTGCAGATTCATCGGTAAAATTTGCAAATTCAAGTTAAAATCGGCTTCCTCTTCTGCTGCGAAACAGATTCTTGGAAAGCCTTTTTTAAAAGTACTCAAATAGCGACCATGTTGATGACCTGCTTCTGGAAACATAATCATTGTACCACCACGCTGTAAAATCTTTGCTGCGATAGAAAAGGTAACATTATTCTGCATTATATCGCTTCGTCCGCCATCGCGAGAACGGAAAGTGGGCATAATACGGAAATAGCGCAGAATTTTAGCGATAGCGTCTTTCTTAAAAATATCACCGCGCGCAATAAACACTGGCAAACGCTTATCCGGAAAATTAGTCAAAATATTAATAGGATCCATCATTCCGTTTTGGTGGTTACTAATTACAAAAACCGGTTCCCCTTTTTTCGGAATATTTTCTAAGCCTTTCACATACACTTTTCTATAAAAAACATATTTGAGAGCAAACCTCAGATAGTGCATCTGAATGTAGAAATGGATATTAAATTTGTCAACATTTTCAAAACTAATCATCTTATTCAGTTTAATGGTTTTAAACAATCTGCAAAGGTAAACAAAAAACTCAAAACTGAGTACAAAAAGAGTATTATTCTCAGATTGAGTTATTTCTTTTTTTATTTGGGCGTATCGGCTCTTCCTTGCGCACAGACCCGACGCACTCGCCGTCGGGCTTTCCGCTCAAATTTCACCCGCTCAATCTCTCGCTTCAATAAATACAAAACGGCTATTCAAAACCCTAAGATCTTTAATCTATGCATTTAATTCGCGGGTTCATAACCGCTTCAATCCCTTACGCAAACCTCTGAACAGTAACAAGATTCATAGCAGCGCCAGCAGCTTTTCACCACACACGCACATTTACATCGCGCTGCTCTCCGTCCGTTAAAGTTTGCAACAAAAAAAAGAGAAGTCCGAAATTGGAAACAATTCCAAACTTCTCTACGAACTTTTATCTTGCATTGTCCGATTTATGCCAAAAGAGAAAGATAACGATGAATCGTTTCCTCTAATCCGAGATAGAGAGCGTCACAAATCAGAGCGTGACCAATAGAAACTTCTAATAAATTCGGAATATTTTCCGCAAAATAACGAAGGTTCACAAGCGACAAATCGTGGCCAGCATTAACACCTAAACCTACTACAGCTGCTTCTTTTGCAGCTTCCACAAAAGGTTTGATAGCATCTTCTCTATTTTTTAGGTAGTTAGAAGCATAACTTTCTGTATAAAGCTCAATTCTATCGGTACCTGTATTTTTAGCGGCAGCCACCATCTTCGGGTCTGGATTTACAAAAATTGATGTACGAATTTCGGCCTCCTTAAACGTTTTCACAATCGGAGCAAGGAAATCGGCATACTGAATTGTATCCCAACCATTATTAGAAGTTAGCGCACCTGGTGGGTCAGGAACTAATGTTACCTGCTCAGGTTTCACCGCCAATACCAAATTAATAAAATTCTCAGATGGATAGCCTTCGATATTAAATTCTGTTGTTACCAATGGTTTCAGCTCACGAACATCTTGGTAGCGAATATGGCGTTCGTCTGGGCGAGGATGTACAGTAACACCCTGTGCACCAAAACGCTCAACATCTTGTGCTACTTGCAAAAGGTTTGGCATATTACCACCACGCGCATTTCGCAAAGTAGCAATCTTATTGATATTTACACTTAACCTTGTGTTCATTATTTTATAGCAATAGTTTCAATTTCTACCAATGCGCCCAAAGGAAGTTCTTTCACTGCAAAAGCTGCGCGTGCTGGAGCTTCTGTTGGATAATATTTAGCATAAACCTCATTCATAGCTTTAAAATTTGCCATATCGCTCAACAAGCAAGTGGATTTCACTACATCAGCAAATGTATAGCCTGCTTCTGTCAAAATTGCTGAAATATTTTGCATAACTTGCTCTGTTTGCGCTTCAATTCCTTCTGGAATCTTTCCTGTTTGAGGATTTACAGGCACTTGTCCTGAGATATATAAAATTCCATTGTTTTCAATTGCTTGGCTATAAGGACCAATAGCTTTAGGAGCATTTTCAGTGTGAATTACTTTTTTCATAATATAAAATTTTAATTTTTAACCTTAACAATAACAAACAAAGAGTTATTTTGTTGCAATTAAGCGAACAATTTTTCTATTTTTTCTTTGTAACGTTCTTGCACAACATTACGTTTTACCTTCAACGTAGGAGTAAGCACGCCTGTTTGCTGTGACCATTCATCGGCGATCAAGGCAAACTTCTTAATCTTTTCAGTATCTCCAAAGAAAGCGTTATATTTTTCAACTTCTCTTGTAAAACGTTTCAAAATCTCTTTATTTTCCACCGCTTCTTCTGGGGTTGTATAGGGCACTTCGTGACGCAAGCACCAAGTTTTCAAGTAGTTAAAATCTGGAGAAATCAATGCTGCGGCAAATTTCTGACCTTCACCCATTACTACAATATTTTCAATAAATGCAGATTCTGTGAATTTTTGTTCAATTACTTGAGGATTAACATATTTACCAAAAGATGTTTTAAACAAGCTCTTCAAACGACCTGTCAAGATTAGCTGACCTTTTTCGTTGATTTTTCCTAAATCTCCGGTATGGAACCAACCCTCTTCGTCAATCACCTCTTTTGTCAATTCTGGAGCCTTGTAGTAACCCATCATCACATTATGTCCACGGCAGCAAACCTCACCATTAGGGGCAATTTTCACTTCTGTTCCAGGTAATGGGAAGCCAACCGTTCCGGCTTCACGACCATCTTTATCGCGGCAGCTCACAGCCAACACTGGAGAAGTTTCAGTCAAGCCGTAGCCTTCATAAATTGGCATTCCGATAGCAGAGAAGAATGACGCCAAACGAGGTTGAATACTTGCGGCACCAGACACTACGATATCGAAATTACCACCAATATTTTTGCGAATTTTTGAGTAAACCAATTTATCTGCGATTTTATGCCAGAAATTGTACCAACCGCTGCGTGCATAATCTTGAATTTTGTAGCGGCACGCCAAACGAACTGCCCAACGGAAAATCTTGCGAGTCAAAAATGGCATATTATTACTTGAAGAGTAAATTTTATCATAGATACGTTCCAACATACGAGGAACAGCAGACATCATTGTGGGCTGAACCTCTTTAATATTTTCTCCAATTGTTCCTAAATTCTGTGCATAATACACCGACATTCCCAAATATTGGTACAAGAACACCAACATTCTTTCGTAGGCGTGGCACAATGGCAAGAAACTAAATGCTTTATTGGACCATTTTGCAGGAGTTACTTCCAAACATTTCAATTGATTTACAATATTACTATGAGAAAGCATTACTCCTTTAGGCGTTCCAGTTGTTCCAGAAGTATAAATAATTGTACTACAATCTTCTGTTTTTACTGCATCTTTTCTTCTCTTCAACTCATCAGCATGAGGATGCTCTTTACCTAAATTAATCAACTGTTCTAAATAGGGAAAACGATTTCTATCTACAAAAGTGTAAGCATACTTTAGTGTAGGAATTTCAGGCATAACGTGATCAATCTTATTCATCACTTCTGCACCTTCCAACAATACAAATTTTGTTTCACTATGCGACAAAATATATTTGTAATCAGCCTCACTAATGGTTGGATAAACTGGCACAGAGATTGCTCCGATTTGCATAATTGCCATATCCATCATATTCCACTCTGGGCGATTCGTTGAAATAATTCCCACTTTATCACCTGATTCAATTCCCAACTCTATTAAGGCGTAACTGATATTATTGGTAATTTCAACATATTCTTGAATTGAATAGTGACGCCAAGTTCCTGATTGTTTACCGGCCAAAGCAACATCTTGGTTAGGATGTTTCTCTAAATAGATGTCTAAAATGTCAAAAATACGATTTAGTTCCATTCTGTAAATATTAAGTCAATGATTATTTTTTGCAAAATAACATCTTTTTTTTCGTTATTGTTTTTTTTTGTGATTAACGACACTAAAATAGAATTAAAAAAACTATTTAGGGACGAAATTTGTTATTTAGGGACGAAATTTGCTTTCTACCGATTTCAAAGTGAATATTTTTTATATCTTTGCAGCGAAATTTTTTTCTTATGACTAAAAGAATTCCTGATTTTCTCCTACGTCTTGACAACATAATATCGCAATTGATATTTGTAGCTGCATTTTCACTATTTTTTTTCAATGTGTATCACCCATTTGATTCCACTTCTTGGTTACCAGAAGGGAAGGACAAATCTCAATATTTTTTAGCTACATTAGTCATTATCGGCATTGGAATTTGTATCATTTCATTTAGTAGAACATTGATATATCTACTTAGAAATAGGATAAAATTCACCTATTTAAATTATAGTTTATGGATTCTTTCCGAGATTATAATTATGTCTTTCATATATTGTATAATCAATAAATATGGATTGAACGATCCACGTGACATTTTTGAAGTTTATCCTGACGCACTTGCCAATACAACATTGATACTACTGATTCCGTATGTAGTTTCGTGGCTATACCTTTCGTTGCAAGAGAAAAATGCGCAGATGAGCAAATATATTGAAAATGAGAACTATGTAGAAGTTATTCCCAATAAACTCAGCAAAATCAACTTCCACGATGAACGAGGAGTGCTTATTCTTTCCATTAACTTTGACAATCTTTTCTACATCGAATCTGCCGAAAATTATATCAACATCCACTACGAACACAAGGGTTCTGTGTCCCAAACTCAATTACGCAGAAACCTTAAAAGTATTGAGGAGGAATATGCAGAATATCCATTAATTCGCTGTCATCGGTCCTACATCGTTAACACCAATAAAATCAAGATGATAAAGAAGGGAAAAGATGGATTTATCATCGATTTTGACCAAAAAGAGATTCGCGAAATACCTATCTCCAAAACCTACTCACAACAAGTTCTCAGCACCTTCTACGAATAGGAAATCTGTTGAAAGAGAGATTTTAAAACCAATAATATGAAAATAACCTTTACCCCCGATGAGATTGCTTTTATTGAAGCAAGAGGTAGTAGTGTACCTGAAGTTGAAGCCCAGTTTACATATTTTGAAAAAGGATTTCCATTTGCCGACCTTCAGCGCGCAGCAACCATTGGTGATGGAATTAAACAGATGACCGCCGAAGAGATTGCTCACTATATAAATGTATATGAACAGAAATCAAAAGAGCTGGAAATTCTAAAATTTGTTCCTGCTTCAGGAGCTGCTTCGAGAATGTTTAAAGAGTTGCAAACCATTGTCAATGAAAAGGGTCCCATTGAGAGCGAAATTGTGCAAAAATTCAGAGAAAACATCAAGAATTTTGCATTTTACAGCAATCTTCGAAGAAGTTACGAAAAATCAGGAAACAGTTGGGAATCAGATATAAACTCTGATAAAATCATTAATATCATAGCTCATCTTTTAGAGGAAACGGGGCTTAATTACAGCAATCTTCCGAAGGCATTACTACAATTTCACACCTACTCAAACGAAACGCGAACCGCTTTAGAGGAACATTTTGTAGAAGCAGCCCGATATGCTCGCGGCAAAAACGACGAATGCAAACTTCACTTTACTGTATCACCGCAGCATCTTTCTGGCTTTCAAGCTTTGGCAGAAAGCAAAAAAGCAGAATATGAAGAGCGATACAACGTTCGTTACCAACTCTCCTACTCCACTCAAGATCCTGCTACCGACACTTTAGCTGCTACGGAAGAGAATCTACCATTCCACGACAATAAAGGGAATTTGCTTTTCCGCCCTGGTGGACATGGTGCGCTGATACAAAATCTCAACCACCTCAGTGCGGACATCGTTTTTGTAAAAAACATTGACAATGTCATTACCGAAAATCAGATTTCTGACACTGTAACTTATAAAAAAGCGTTAGCAGGCTATCTACTTTGGCTACAAGAAAAAAGTTTTGCGTATCAGGAAAAATGCAAAAAAACACAACTCACAGATGATGAATGTCTTGAAATACAACACTTTGCAGAAGAGAAACTGCAAATAGTTTTCTCATCACCTAATGCTACACAGAATGAGATTTTAGCACAACTTCATCGACCGATTCGCATTTGCGGAATGGTAAAAAATGAAGGTGAGCCTGGCGGTGGTCCATTTTGGGTAAAGAGTTGCGATGGCTCGATTTCGTGTCAAATTATAGAATCATCTCAAATCGACAAGAAATCAGAAAGTCAGAAAAAAATTATGGAAAATGCTACCCATTTCAACCCAGTAGATATGGTTTGTGGATACAGAGATAAGGAAGGATTAACCTTTGATTTAACGCAATTTATCGACCCGAACACAGGTTTCATTTCAGAAAAATCGCACGAAGGAAAAATGCTAAAAGCGATGGAACTTCCTGGATTATGGAATGGTGCAATGGCACATTGGATTACTCTTTTTGTAGAAGTTCCACTTACCACTTTTCACCCTGTAAAAACTGTTTTTGACCTTTTAAAACATTAAAATATGCTATTAGAAGTTTGTTCACCCACATTACAATCAGCGATTAACGCAGATATTGCTGGCGCTCAACGCATTGAATTATGTCAAAACTTAGGAGAAGGCGGCACGACCCCCTCTTGGGGTGCTATTCGTTACTGCGCAAAAAATCTCAAACTTAAAAGTAATATCCTAATCCGTCCGCGCGGTGGTAATTTCTGCTATAGCAATGCTGAATTTGAGGAAATTAAAGAGGACATTCGCATTTGTAAAGAGTTAGGTGTAAATGGTGTAGTAATTGGATTTTTGCACGAAGACCGCACCATTGATACAGAAAAGCTTCGGCAAGCGATTGCGGTAGCTGGCAACTTAGAAATCACGTTTCATCGTGCATTTGACATCTGCGCAGAGCGTGAAGAAGCATTAGAAAAACTGATTGACTGCGGCTGTCACCGCGTACTCACCTCAGGATTTTGTGCCAACGCACATATCGGAAGAGAAAACTTGCGCTCGTTAGTAACGCGTGCTAATGGCCGCATTGAAATATTAGCAGGCTGCGGTGTTACAGCCCAAAATGTTCGCGAAATTATTGCCTCAACAGGCGTACGTGAGGTTCATAGCTCTTGCAAATCCCTTATCAAAGTTCAGGAAAATTTCAATCCTGAAATCGACCTTGACATTACCAACCTACAACACATTGAATCTTCTGTTGAAGAGATTCAGAATTTATTGGCACAAATATAACTAAAACTGAACTCAAATGCTTGTAAATTGTTATACAAGAAACCCATAAAGTAAAAACATTATGAAAGATTTAGTTTTAGCAGAAATTTTTTACAATGCAAGCGCTGCACACATAGCGCAAGACATTCTACGAGAAAACGGCATTGAGTCCACACTATCGAATGAAAATTCTGCACAAGTTTTGGGCGCCATAGAGGGGATTGGAGGCATTCGCTTATACGTTATGGATGACCAATTACTCAAAGCTCAAGAACTGATTAAAGAAATGGACCTAACGTAGTTCGACATTTTATTTTCAAAACCATAAAGGCTGAAGATCAAAAATTCAGCCTTTTTTTATTTTACAAGGCCGTTTACAGTCCTTCGAGTCTCGAATCCTCTTCACACAACAAAATCAGACTTATTATACGTATGCGCTTGCGCATTGCGGAATTAACATCGACTAATCTTCGCCAAACAACAATCTTTTATTTTATAAATTTAATTATTTATCCTCCTAAATCATCAAATAAAGATTGCTATCTTACGCCAAATTTACGACAAAAAATTAGGACCAATTAGGACTAGAGATCGTGTATATTAAGTACTTATCTTTGCAGCGTGATTTAAAGAAAGCGGAACTTTATCAGGAAATGACAAAAACTATTTTAAAATTTGCAAGATAAAAATTCTAAAATTAACAAATCTCATTATATCTTCTAAAGGGCCAAAGATATAGGGGATTAAAGAAAAGAAATATGGTCCTAAATTTAACAACCGATGTGCTAATGGTATATAACCAGCGAAAAAAAGATGAAAAAATTTACTATTGTAGCTATTTTAATCAGTTTCCTTTTTGTCTCTTGTTCTTCAGAAGAGACAAAATTATTGAATCAGATGGAGAAAAAAATGAGTAAAATGGAAAAAATTGCCAAAGATGCAGAAAAATTAGATGAAGATGATGATTCTGATATGGAAAAATATGACCAATTAGAAGATGAATATGACCAATTAGCAGATGAATTTGAAGATCTACAAGATGACTTTGAGAAATTAATAGAAGATAACGAAAATATTAAACGATATCAAGAACTAGAAGACAGATATTGGGATGTTGATATGTAGTATCTACTTTAACCTACCGATATTTAATTTACGAAGGCTGAAGATCAAAAATTCAGCCTTTTTTTATTGATTTCGTTGGCTTGATTTTCTTTCGATTATTTTATACTTTTGCCGTTTCTATCAAACTGAAAAGATGATTCATCAAATAGTTGTAAATCAGCACGAATGGCATATTTTTCTCAATCGGAATGCGATGCATTGTCGTAGCTCAGAATATTGGAAATCTATTGAGGCTCAATTAACATCTGCGCAGGTTCCCTATTGTTGCCATTATGCTCAATCACAAAAAGAGGACGCTGAAGTGATCCTAAATTGCTGTAGAAATGGTGTGCGTCATTTTATTGTTGTGGGTGGCGATGGTTCCCTTAACTTTTTCATCGACAATGTAGTAAAATCTGGCATTAACATTTCGGATATTTTCGTTGCTGTTATTCCATTGGGGACAGGCAATGATTGGGCGCGCTCACATCACTATCCGACCGAACCTCAAGAGGCAGTTAAATTGTTTCTAAACGGGAAATTCATTTCGCACGACGTTGGTAAAGTAGTAACAAAATCAGCAGAAGGAGAATCGATTCGACATTTCATTAACATCGCAGGCTTCGGCTTCGACGCCGAGGTAATTCAACGAACCAAGGGACAAGGGAAGCCCTCCTCCTCGATGTACCTTCTATCGCTGCTAAAAACCTTATTCAACTATAAATCGAAAACAGTTTCAGTTTTAATAGATGGGAAATTGTATGATTATGAACTATTTACGGCAGCGGTTGGTATAAACCAATACAACGGCAACGGGATGCGCCAATGCCCTGATGCCATTTGCAATGATGGATTTTTTCAAACCGTAATCATTCGGAAAGTAGGAATTTTGAAAGTTTTGCGCAACGTAGGACGCCTTTTCAAGGGCACGCACGTAAAATTGCTAAAAGAGGTGGAATCGTTTCATTCCCAAGAGGTTCAATTCCTTTGTAAGGAAGATCTTTTGCTGGGAGAAGTAGAGGGCGAAATGCTATCGAAAGGGAATTATTCCGTAACTCTCCTGCCCCAAAGAATCAATCTATTAACCGGAATTGAATAAAATGAAGAAGATATTGATAGCAGGGCCATGCGCTGCAGAGAGTGAATTACAGCTAATTTCTACCGCCGAACAGCTGCGTGCGCTAGCACAAGAAGCTAATATTGAAATTTCCTATTTCCGAGCTGGAGTATGGAAACCGCGCAGCAATCCTAATTCATTCTGCGGTGTTGGCGAGCAAGCTTTATCGTGGTTACAAGAGGTTCGTAGTCGTTTTTTGTTTCCCATTTGCGTCGAAGTAGCACGACCCGAGCATGTTGAACTTTGCGAAAAGTATGGTATTGACGCATATTGGTTAGGCGCACGCACAACTGTAAATCCATTCTTGGTAGAGGAGATTTTGCGAGCAATTCCCAACAAGAGAAAGCCGATTATGATTAAAAATCCTGTAATGCCCGACTTAGCATGCTGGCAAGGCGCTATCGAACGTGCATTAGCTGCTGGTTTTACCCAAGTAATGGCTGTACATCGTGGCTTTACCATGCCAGACGAAAATGTATTTCGCAATGCTCCTGTTTGGGAACTTCCTGTTGCACTGAAACTTAAATTCCCTGACATTCCTATCATTTGTGATCCTTCACACATTTGCGGTGACAAACAGTTCATCCCAGAAATTTCTCAAATTGCCCTCAATTACGGTTGCGCTGGACTTATGATAGAAATACATCACTCACCAGAATCTGCATTGAGCGATTCCAAACAACAGTTAACCCCTCAAGAATTTATATCATTAATTCATTCTTTACATATTAACACAGAAAATACTCCGCAAGCGGAAAGTCTATTACTGATTGAACGAACAATGATTGAGCATATCGACAATCAAATCTCTAATCTTTTAAAAAAGAGAATGTTGACAGCTGAAAAAATCGCATCAATCAAAAAAGAGAATAACATTCCAATTTTACAGCCATCACAATGGAGCAAAGTGGTAGAACGTTATCAAAAGGAAGCACTTCCAGATTCTTGTTATCAAAAGTTTTTAGAAGAGTATCTGAACATTTTGCACCACTATTCGTTGGAGAGGCAACAAAATATTTTAATTGACAGAAAATCACCCAAAGATGAATAAATTTTTAAAATTCCTTTTCACCCTACTTCTTGTTATTTTTGTTTTAGTTTGGGCTTTTAAACAAACTCTTCCTATAAACCGCCCCCTTGACGCTTCTAATAAAATTGAATCTGTAATTCAATTTATAGAAGATTCATACGTGGATACAGTCAACCGAGATGAATTGATAAAAGCTGCCATCAATGGAATGTTACAATATCTTGACCCACATTCTGTTTATACAGATGCCATTGAGAATAAGCAATTTGAAGAGAGCATGACGGGAGAATTCGAAGGCGTTGGCATTCAATTCAACATTATGAACGATACCATTATGGTAATTGCAGCAGTGTCTGGCGGACCTTCCGAAAAAGTTGGCATTAAAGCGGGCGATCGTATTATATCGGTAGATGGCGAGAATGTTGCGGGCATTGGAATCGATAATAATCGAGTGATGAAAACGTTACGTGGTAAAAAAGGATCGATTGTAAAGATTGGAATTGTGCGTCCTGGTGTAGATCAGCAACTCGATTTCGTAGTTAAACGCGATGTTATCCACAACAACACCATCACGGCTCCCTACATGATTGATAAAAAGACTGGTTATATAAAAATTGACCAGTTTGGAAATACAACAGCATCTGAATTTGAGGTTGCCTTATTAAAACTGAAGGCGCAAGGAATGCAGAAACTGATTCTAGACTTGCGCGGCAATGCAGGCGGCTATCTGACCTCTGCGATTACAATTTGCGACCATCTGTTAGCTGATAAAGAGACGATTCTTTCCGTTGAAGGGCGTAATACCCAAAAAGAGGTGATTCAGGCCACAAAGGCAGGTCTTTTTCAGACAGGCGATGTGGTTGTACTTATTGACGAGTTCAGTGCATCTGCCAGCGAAATTGTTGCAGGAGCCGTGCAAGACAACGACCGTGGTTGGGTAGTAGGCAGACGTTCCTTTGGGAAAGGGCTCGTGCAACAACACACTGAATTTGACGATGGTTCCTCTTTACGACTTACAGTATCGCGTTATCATACACCCAGCGGAAGATGTATTCAACGCGATTACCACAGCGGTACCGATGCGTATTACGAAGATTTGGTACAACGATATGAAAATGGTGAAATGGACTCTGTGAACAACATCAAATTTGCTGATTCACTGAAATTTTACACCCAAAAAGGTAGAGTTGTTTATGGAGGCGGTGGAATTATGCCCGACCACTTCGTAGGATTAGACAAACGAAGTTATTCACCTGATTATCTTATACTTATAAATTCACCAAAATTGATTGAGTTTACTTTCGATTATACTCACAAACATGAAACTGAACTTAACAAAAAGTACTATTCACCAAGTAAATTTGTGGAAGAGATGAACGTAACCCAAGCTATTTTAGATGAGTATGTGCGCTTTTTTATGAAGAGTGAGAGTAAAAAGATGCCCCAATATCCGAAACTTTCTACAGATGAAATTGCAGATTTGAAGTTGTGGTTGAAAGCATTGATTGGTAGAAATCTGTATCAGGATGAAGCTTTCTATCCTGTTCTTAACAAAATGGATAATACCGTTAATAAGGCTTTGGAACTGAACGGAAGACCGTAAGAGTTTCTGATAATACTTTGTTATAAGATATGACGAACCTTCTCTTAAATCTATTTTGCATTTGAGATATTAACCTGATCCTAAAAATTTCTGCTGAAAATTCCTGATTTCAATAACAAAATGAAAATCAGATTATCGAATTGATGTTGTATTTGAATAAAAAACTTGATATTCAACTCATTGATATACAAAAAGCACAAGAAAGAATCCAATTTCTAGATATAAAAGAAGCACAAGAAAAGATAAAGTGCATAGAGAATACAAATACGCAATATTTAACCCAAGAGCCTGATTTAACGCACGATGAGCTCATAGAACTATTTGAATTAAGAAAAGATGAATTCGAGAAAAGCAACATAACTTTAAAGAGGAATTGAAAAGAGAAAGGCTCATTCAACAGCAATGTACTGATGTAATGTAAACATTTGCGAGCAATTACTACGGCGTGAGCGCAACTACTGCGTGAGGGATAGAAGCGGTTATGAGCGGCGTTACTCTTGCTGGAAACAACGAAATATCTGCACGTTAGGAACTTTTTCGTACGAAGCAGCAACGCCGTGAAATTTGAGCGGATAGCCCGACGGCGATTGCGGGGCTTCGTGCGAAGAAGATCGCCGGCACGCCCAAATCCCTAAAAAAAATACTCTTATGATTCTTTCTCTTTGCTCACTTCATCTTTTTCAATTTTCCGATAGATGACAATAGCGCAGATTAGTAGAACAGTAAAAATGGCTGTTTCGATTAACACATCTAACCAGAAATGCTCTGTATCAGCAATAAAAGATGTAACGAGCGAGAAACAAAATGCAGCAATGACTAAAAAAATGTTCTTTTTCATAGGAAAATCATGTTTATTATTCTTCCGGAGCAAACATAGGGTCCCATGAGGGAAGCATGATTGGATCTTGATCTAATAATTTTAATGTTTTTTTCGGAATATATTTCTCTTCCACAACTAAGCGGAACATATATTCGTTGAACCATTGGTCTGTCATAATGAGAAAACCATTGTGTCCATAAGAACTTCCCCAGCTATTTTCCACCATCCATTTGATAGGTTTTCCATCAGCGTCTAAATCAACGGCACAAAGTGTCATTGCATGTGACGAACCGCTGGCGAAAGTAGCAACGCGCTCCTCTTTAGTCATCTTAAAAGAGGTTCCGAAAAGCGATGCATAATCGAAGTTTTCAATATCAAGGTAGCCCTTATTACGGTCCAAAAACTTGCCAACATCACATGAGAAATACATCATTGTACTATCTTTAATGGAAGCAATTGCCATTTGCGCAATCTCCTCCATTGGAAGGTTCAGATATTTCCAATTCTCACCATCGTAAACGTGTCTGTCGTACTCGATTTCGTAAACTTTATGATATTCACGGGTTGGGTCATTCATAATCATATAATATTTTGAGAAATCCTCATTAACAAACTTCTCGAAAAATGATTTCGGCGTATAAAGTTCAGTAGAAACAACTTCGCCTTTGGCATTACGCATTGTCCAAGTAAACTCAGTAGGAGGAACCCCAAGATTGAGAGCCAATATTCGATAAATTGTCTCCAACATTTCGGTTTTTCGAGCCTGCAGTTTCTCTTCTGTAACGCCTTTATTGTTGCTCATTTTACGAAGTTCCAATCCGAACTCTCTTAATTTCAGAGAGATAATATTTGACATTTGAGATGTATTGTTACTACTGAAAGTTTCTGGCATTACGTCTTGTGGCACAATACCATATTTGTCTATTAGGTTGGCAACACCAGTAAATTGTCCTCCGTCGCCAATTGGGTTTTTAAAGAGCCATTCCACTATTTTGTCGTTCATCGGTTTGGTGCGATGATCAAGAATAGCTTGAAGGAATAGATTTGACTTTTCGAGTTGGTCCCAGAAGAAAGTGTAACATTGTGAGAATTGGAAATCTGCGGGCAGGTTGTATTTGGCGATAGCTTTAGCGCGAAGAATATTCATTCCTGTGAACATCCAGCAACGGCCCGACGACTTTTGGTCAGTAATTGCCTTGGAGTTCACCTGATGGGAGAAGTGCGCATCGAAGGCAGTAGCGTTATCATGATTCACCGCCAATTTTCGGATGTCGTTGTTAGCAATAGCGTTGCTAACTGCACGATCTTGTGCATTATATTGATATGAATCTTTGAGTTTATTTAGCATTTCTGAAGAAATTCCTCCAGCATTTTGAGCTTGCAAAGAGGAGGAAACAACCACTAATAATGTAACTAACAAGTAGATAACTGATATTTTTCTCATAACTACAACTATTATATTTATACTATGTACATTTTCAAAACAATTATGCAAATGTACATAAAAAAGAGATTGATTGCAGCAAACAGCTAAATTTTCTCATAGAAAAATATAAATTTAGAGAATAATGGCATAGAAGAAGGGTGACACCCTCAACAAAAAAATGGTGCAAGCAAGCTACGCAAAGGATTGCAGCAATTATGAGCGTTGGATTAAGAATTTGAGTTTAGAGATCTATTACCATGCCATAGTCCACCAACAAATTTTCTTACAAGATTTGGATACTGCAATACCTCGAGAATACCCATGTTCCCATCCTCGAGGAAGTATTGACCTATTTTCCTTTTCAGCGTTGCACTTATTAATCCAATAATTACCAGCCTTAGCATCTATTACATACACTTCCAAGTCTGTAGGGGGAATGTAGCGAATAATTGGCCAAGATCTTCCATGATGAAATATTGAATCCTCTTCAATCTCATTATTAAAAACCGCATGGCTAAAGTTATAAAAGGGTAGATGTATCGTATCATAATACATTTGCAAGCGATAAGAAGGATGTTTGATTAAATCAGGATCAAACCGAAGAATTGAGTCGTTATAAAATAAGGTTTTATAATCGTAATTTAGATTTTGTATTAAACTATCCATATACGTATCTGATACCACATCTACGAAGCACGCATCACATCGATAGTACTGACAATCTTCGGTATCACAAGGAGAGTTATAGTAGCTATTACATTGTTGTGTACGCAGAGTAGTTTTTTGCCATGATTCGGGGAAATGATCTGTTAACCCAACGTCTTCATACATCGAAGAAATCGCGTTAATAAATTGATTTCGAGGAATAGAATCTAAATTTAAATTAGGTGTGTAAGTACAAGTTTTTCTTTGACAAGATAGAACTGTCATTCCTAACATAAAAATGTAGATAATAGAAAATAATGCTAAAACTCTCATCGTTACTTAAAAATTTTAATGTTTATCTAAAAATTTCCGTATTAAAGCACCTTGAACGCCAGAAAGTTTTTCTTGCGACAACTGACCGCAATTAAAATGATTCGTATAATCGTGTTTTCCGGCTAAAGCATAAAACAACTTCCCTATACCCGAAAAGTCAGGAGAGTTAGAATAAGAGATGACATATCTACAAACTTGGGGCTTTAGTCCTGACATTGGATCTGCGTTTCCAAATATAGAATTCCCTATTTGTTGCCGATGACTTTCTGAATAATTATTAGGAACATATTTTGATGACTCCGTATAGTCATACATTCCACCAAATGTAAATTGAAATGAATGTTTTCCGTCCGATATCGAATAGGAATAGGTATTATCGTAAGTAACAACTTGCGTTGGGACTGATTTATATCCCATCATTCCCATGAATTTTTTTGCACTTTCACCTTTATATGCGGCTCTGTCTATACTTTCATTACCTGTATAAATATCAGGCTCAACATTCAAATAATTCGAATAGATAACGTCATCTGCCGATTTTCCAAACATATCATTTTCACCCATCCATTTCCATCCTTCACCATCAATATATTGTTCATCTCCTTTCCTATAATCACGGGCATAATACACATCACCCGTCAACTCATTCTCAAACCAATCCTCCCCATTCGGATCCACCAACTTAATCGGGTTATTCGCACAGTAAACATACGGGCTGAGCGAAGGATATTTGTCACTCATCGGGTCCACGCTGAGCCAAACACTCAAATCGCTGCTGTAATAGCGTGCGCCAAAGTAAGATAGGCCGGTTTCGGGGTCGCGTTCCTTGGCGGAGAAGGTATAAGACGCAGTTTCCGACAAG
>Ga0233362_1000021_pt1 | contig 46447 bp, 35 predicted proteins | sample ElkDunMinimDraft_22_FD_180674 | JGI IMG/M metagenome (GOLD analysis project Ga0233362, IMG submission 180674) | Fecal eukaryotic communites from dung pellets of Tule Elk in California, USA - Elk Dung C1 | ecosystem: Host-associated > Mammals > Digestive system > Large intestine > Fecal | place... | reverse complement strand
CATTGCCGTCCTTTCCCCCGCACCCCCTATCCTGCTAGCACCCCTCTCCCTTTGGCTTTTTGTGGAAGCGAAAGTGCCTTTTTGGGGGCTTCCTGTGGTGTCGCAACTGTTTTTACAATTTTCAAATTTTTCGTTAATTTACGTTTTCTCCACTTTTGTCTTGCCCTAGGGGGAAGGATTTTGCTATCATGCTAGCATGAATCTCGGGTGAAGGAGAACTTCTGCCCGGCTTATTCAATACGCTTCTATATAACCTACTCAAACTCATGAAACTGCATCTTCCTACGCGTCTTCGCAAGGCTCTTGTTGCTACCTTTGTTGCTGTTGCATCCCTCGCCACAACTCTCTCTACCGGCACGCTGGTAGGTGGTGTGGCAGCAGTATCACTTGCTTCTGTTGCTTCAGCGGCAGTAGTTGGCCCTGCGGAGACCTACGCCGATGGTTCTCTGCCGGAAGGCATTGCCAATGCCGCTACTGTGACCCTCACTGCCACCGAAGATACGGCGTGGAATGTTTCTTCATACAAAGGATTAAATATCACGATTGATGCTGAAGACCAAGACGTAAAATTAACCGGACGTACAAATACTAATGACTTTGATAACAATTTGGACGGCGTGACGGCAGCCTCTCTCTGGTTGGCTGATGGTGGGTTCTTGGTCAATGCTGCGAATGACGTTTCCGGAGTATCCTCGATTTATTTGGGCGGTGCTCAGATGCAATTTATTGGGGACCAACAGCTTTCTAATGATTTTGTGCTGGGTGCATGCTCAGCATACACTTCTGAAGATTCTTTGAGCCGCGCTGCCTTACGCATTGGCCATTGGCAACACACAGACAAAGAAGTTGTGCTCACCGGGGATGTGACGGTGCAGGAGAACGCCTCCATTGCGTTCCAACACGGGTGCGATTTGGTGTTTTCCGGCACGCTGTTGGGGAGCGGCAACCTCAGCATGAAAATTTACAACAACTCAAGTTACTTGAAGTTAGCCGGTGATTCCTCTGCTTATACCGGCGTTGTGTCTGCCGACTCTACCTCCATTACGCTCAAGCTCGGCAACGCTACAGCTCAGACCGGTGGCTTGAACGGCAGCTTTGCCGTGGGCTTGGATACGGTGTCGGCATCCACCCTCACCCTCGATGTGGCCGAAAGTATCACTTTGAATCATACGGGTACCGTGGCTTCCGGCATTTCATTGGTTAAGAACGGTGCTGGTACACAAAGCTTCACCTCTGCGTTGACGGGTGATGTGACCGTCAACGGCGGCTCTCTTATACTCGCATCCGTTGCGGGTAATGTGATAGTCAATGACGGCGCTTCAATCAAATTGGCCTCGCTGAATGGGCTGAACTCCTTGGTCGTTAAGAGTGGTGCAACCGCCTACCTGCCCGGCGTGATGGTTTCCAGCACCGCCACCTCTTGGGCGCAGGGTACCTCCTACTATACTGCTGCTACGGGAGGCATTGATACAAGTCTGGTGACGGTGGAAGAAGGCGGTACTGTTGTATCATCCGGCGGGACAATCAATGCTGCCAATGCAAATGATCTCGTGTATGCAGACCCGACATGCCTTGCAGACGATGGTTCCCTGACGATTGAACGCGGCCGCGTGATGGTGTGCGACCCGGATAACCCCACAGCTGTGGCTCAATCAATTGCCGAGGCTTCCAAGATTATTCTTAACGGGGGAGCTCTTTTCTCCCCCTCTGCGGACATGGCAGGAGCGACCGTCAACTACGTGGTGGATGCAGATCTTGAAATCAAGCATGGTAATGGCGGCGGTACCTTCCATGCCGAGGGGAACGAGACAACGGTTCAAAGCGACCGTACTACTTACACCGGCGCGTTGACCGGAAATGGTTGGTTCTTCAAGACCGGCGCCGGCTATGTAGCGCTGTCGGGGGATGTAAGCCAATATGGCGGCCAATTCCAGATCAATGCCGGTATCTTGGATATTGCCGGTACTACTTCTACCGATCGCCTGATGACAGGTGCCGGTACTCTCAATATCAGCGGAACTCTGACGAAAGGCGGAGATCAAACCCTCCAGCTGAATGCTCGCATTTTGTCCGGGGGCAAGCTCATTACTGCCCGCCAAGACGTGCTGGATTGGGGCGGGAATAAGATTCTCACCATTGAAGAAGGGGGTGAGTTTGTTGTCAACCACCGCCAGACGGCAGGCGGAGCGCATTTTGTGCTCAACGGCGGCACGATTGTGGGTCCGGGTGGTAATGATACAGCCAATGAATACCGCGGCTTGGACATTCATGAAGGCGCAACAAGCAACATGCAGGTGACGGCTAACAGCCTTGTCAATACCCCCATCAAAGTGCGTAACGAGGGCTCTACCCTGAACGCCAAGGTCGACGCGGGAGATGTGCTCTCCATCGCCAACCGCGTCTATGGCAGTGGTGTATTGGCGATTAAGCCTTATACAGAAACGGCCGGTGCAGCAGGTGGTACGGTGAGTATTACCGGCTCCGGCGTTTTGGAATGTGGCTCTGCCACGCTTGCTGCCAATACAACGCTGAATTTCAATACCAGCGGTGATAGCACCCATAGCGCGGCCATTACCGGTGATGCCGCTTCTCAAATCACCAAAACTGGTACGGCTGCCATCACGCTCTCCGGGGTCACGAACTTTGCCGGTACGGTGCGTATTTCCGGTGGTGCTTTGGGCTTCACCCAAGCTGCCACATTGGGGGGATTGGTGACAGATGGTGGCTGCTTGTTGGTAGATGCCGCTGCTCCTGCCGTACTGACGCTGGGTGCAGCTCCCGCCGGTGCCATTACCCTGCAGATCAAGAATGTTGCTTCCGTTGCTGATGGCGACGTACGCGTCTTTGCAGAGGGCTCTACCATGCCCACCAATGTGTTGATAGACAGCGCTGTCGTTACCGATGATTCCGGCTCTTGGGCCGTTGGATACAACAACGGCATGCTCACCAAGATTCCCGTAACTGCCGCCACCGCCGGTGCCCTGACATGGAAGACTGATGGTGCTTCCAACAACTGGGGGCTCACTACTGCTGAAAACTGGACCAACGCCTCTTCTGCAGCCCAGCGCTGGGTGGATGCTTCCAGCGTCACCTTTGCCGGCACCGGCGAAAGCATCAGCGTGGTATCTGCCGTCACGGCTGATTCTGCCACCGTCTCCGGTACAGGCTATGAATGGGTGCTCGGTGCAGATAAACTCACCATCACCAACGGTGTGACCATCGCGGAAAACGCCGACCTCACCATCACCGGACTGACAGCAAGTGCGACTGCTTCTAATGAGTCTGTTACTAATTATTCCGGTTATATTTCGGGTGCTGGTACGCTCAAGTTGAAAAATGGAGGGAAACTTATATTGAGTCAAATGACCAATATTATATCTGATGCTGCCGATAAAAAGTTGGACACATTGGCGGTCGGAGAAGGAACGGCCTTCCAGATTACTGGTTCAGGGCAAGGAAGCCGGCTTAATAACATCACGCATATTGTGGTAGAAAACGGTGGCCGTTTTGACAATCGCACTACCGGTTATACGATTGATGGTTCGAATGGTAAAGATATTACGATTTCCGGTACAGGTAATGCTGTTTTACCTGGTGAGACCGCTGCACACAATGCTGTAGTACCGCAGGGCGCGCTTACATTTGGTTTTGCTTGCAACAATAATGGTACATATACGATGGGGCGAAAGGTTATTTTAGCTGATGATGCCACAATTGCAGTGAAGACAAACAATACCGCAAAGTTAACCGGCGGCTTGGATACCGCGACTCACACGCTGACTCTCGTTGGCGGCGGTACACTGCAGTGGCAAGCAGCTCAGCTGGAGGCTACGAAGATAGTGATTGGTGATGCGTCAACTCTGTCCTTGTACCGCACCGGTGATGGGTCTACAGCAAATCCCGTAACCACAGGGCAGTTGTTCCGCATAGGTACACTTCAAATAGGTTCCGATATTACGCTGAAAGCCGAAAATCACGCCTCGCGTATAGAAATTGCACAGCTTGTTGGCTCCGGTACCGCCACAATGAATTTCGGCCACACCAGTTCTGTTTTATCTTCCACCATTGTACGAGGTGATGCCACCTATACAGGTACTATTAATGTTTCTGTTTCCGATAGTAGTAGTCGAAGCGCGGTGTTTGGGTCGGATGATCATGATGCTTTATCTAAAGCTACCATACACATCGCCAGCTTGGGCAACGCAAATAGCAAGGCCGGTTTCATTTTAGCCAATAACGATGGCCAAACGATACAAATTGCCGGCATTTCAACGGCCGAAAGTGTATCTTCGACGCAAGCTTTGATTGTTTCTCAGGATGGACTCTCTATCGCTTCGGATGGTGATAAACGCACGCTTGAAATCGTAGGCAGCGGCACCAATACCTTTGGCGGCACGGTGCTGTCCGGGGTGAACCTGCTGATGAACGGCACGGGGACGCAGAAATTCACCGGCAACTTAGATGCCTTCAACGGCACCGTTGAGGTGAAGAAAGGCACGTTGGAAATGGTCGGCTTGGGCAGTGCCACAGCCATTACCTTGGCTGGCGAGGGCTCAACTCTGGGTGTGACCTCCGGGGTGAGCGGCAAGAGCCTGACGGCTACGGCTGTGGGTGCGGTGCTTTCTGCCGATTTGACCATGGCCGGCGGCAGTTTGGCACTGGGTGCAACCGATGCAGAGTGGGCGAAGACGGGTGGCCTGAGCTTGGATGGCCACAAGCTGGTGATTGATTCTGCCAATTTGGGTGCTTTGTCTGCCAATTTGGGTGCAGAGGACTACACGGGCGAAGTGGTGCAGCTCCTCACCAACGTGGCAGGCATTGAAGATGCTGCCGGCAATGCTATCAGCATCACCGGGACGACCAAGGTGGGCGATTTGTTCAACACCGGTTCGGATACATCTCTTGCCGATTACCTGCTCAACTGGGATTCTGCCAACGGCACGCTCTCCCTCATCATGAAGGGAGAAATCGCCGATTTGGTGTGGAATGATGCAGCAACAGATACCCAAGGCGGCAATGTGTGGAAGAATGATGGTACATACACCAACTGGAAGAACGGCGCGGCTGATAGCCGCTTCGTGCTGGGCGACAACGTGATCTTCTCCGGCACCGGTGAAACGGTGACGATTGTGGACACCGTGAACCCGCTGAATGTAACGGTAAGCTCCGGTGACTATACTTGGGATGGCGACGGCTCCGTAGAAGCCGCCGGCAAACTGACGGTGGGTACAGATGCAGATACAGATGCTGTCTCTCTGACCATCTCCACCACCGGTAACAAGAAGTTTGCCGGAGGCGTGGAAGTGAAGGAGAGCGATACCTTGGTGGTGACGAACGCGACCGGATGGGAAGGCTACGTAAGCGGTGCCGGTACCTTGAAGTTGGTGAGCACCGATGTGGTCGCGTTGAACACCTTTATTGACACGAGCGAATCGGCCGATGGCCCGGATACCTTGGCTATAGAGGGTACAGGAACCGACCAACGGGCAACGCTGTATGTCACATCCGCCACCTCCTTGGATGCCCTCAAGAAGGTGACAGATGAATTGCAGCTGAAGAACGCTGAGATTGCCGTAGAACAAAATGCAACGCTGAGCGGCCCTGTCAAAGTTAAAATTACCGGGCCAACGGATGTGCTGGTGGTTGATAACAGAACACTCACTATCGACTCCAAGGTCGAAACGACAGACAATCAGACCATCAAGATGCAAGGGGGTGGCACGTTAGCCTTGACCGGCGGTGCGGATGCATCGGCCACCAATTCCGGCGTGATAATTGATGGTGGTACACTTAAGATTGCAGATGCCGGCACGCAGGCCGACTCCTCCTTGGGCAGCTACACATTTAACCTCATTGAATTGGCAGATGAGGATAGTGGCACCGGTACTTTGTTGCTGAAGAATGGTAACGTGACGGTGAATTCCATCTCCGACAACCTGATGGTGACAGTGGCCACAGAGACAGCCGGAGATGTGGTGAATGTGAACAGCATGGCCGGCAGTGCCTTGGATAGCATCACGCTGGTGCAGGGCACACAGCTCACAGGCGTGCAGGGAGATATTACCGTGGGAGGTACCGGTGGCACCACCTCTGCCTTGGCGCTGACGCTTGATGCTGCCAACGTGGGCTCTGCCTCTACGATTGCGACCGGCAAGAACGCCATGATTGGGCAGACCGGTAAGCTCATCATCAATGATGGAACCGTTGTGACCTTGAGCGTAGATGCTATTGCCTCTATGTTGAGCGCGGCAGCCACCAACTCTGAGAGCGTATATCTGCACCTGACCACGGGTACTTTGGAAGTGGCAGATGCGGCCATGGATGCCCTGGTGTTCAAGAGCGGGGCAACCTCCATTGATTTGTTGGAGACCTTTGGTGTGCGCCTGAACGGAGCGGAAGGCGGCAGCCTGAAACTGAGCGGCGGAGCCGTGGGTATCTACACGGCGGCAGAAGACAGCACGGAAAGCGGCTACAAGGTGCTCTCCGCATACCAATCCACCGTGGTGGCTCCCGACAAGACGCTGGAGCTCATATTGCCCGGTGCCGCAGCGGATGGCAGCACCGCCGTTGTCAACAACCTGATTGGCGGCACGGACAGCACACTGCTCATCAGCAACACGGATGATGCTTCTACGGCACGCGTGGAGCTGAAGAACAAGCTGCAGGACATTGACAACCCCGATCCTGCCGAAGCGGTGGGTGCTGATACGGAGTTTGCCGGTGATATTGATGGCACTTCCGGTGCGGGAGATGTGGAAATCGTTATCTCCGGTGATGGTACGCTCACTGTGGGCGGCAATGTGAATACAGCTCAGCTCACCATGAGCGAAGGTGGCCTTACCCTGGATGGTAATGACAACACCATCGGCTCCTTGGCAGATGATGGTGTGGCAGCAGGTGCCACCACTGCTGATTCGACCCTGACGGTGAATGATTTGCTGACCGTAGAAGACGAGAGTGAACTGACCGGCACCTCTTTGACAGGTGATGGCACGCTGTCATTGAAGGATACCTTAAAGCTGCGAGATGCAGCAACCCTCGATGGCGTAGCAGTAGAGCTGCAGAAAGATAGCTTTGGCACGACCTCGGCCTTGGCTCTTGATGGTGTACAGGGCTCAGAGATTTCTGCCCTGAACGGCGCCGGTGCCCTGCAAGGTGGCAATGGTGCCGACCTGACCATAACGGGCAAGGGCGGCAGCTTCAATGGTTCTCTGGAAGCTCTGGCCGGCGCGGATGCCGGTGCTACCCTCAAGATTGCCCAGGGCGCATCACAGACACTAGACCGCGCTACCGGTAGCAATGCTTGGAGTGTAGAAAACTCCGGCGATTTGACAATCAACATCACCAACCCCGCCGTCACATCCGGTTCCGGTACCAACAAGCCGCTGACGCTCGATACCCTCACCATGAAGAGTGGATCGACTACCACCATGGTCATCAACACCGATGCCTCCGTCAATTACCTGAACCTGCAAGAGCTGGTGGTGGAAGACGGCGCTACTGTTGCCCTGCAATCCACCGGCTTGGATGAAGTGGACTTTGGCGGTAGCATCACACTGGCTTACGCTGCCAACGGCGTCACCGTGGGTGATGATGTAAACGTGGAGTTGGGCAACTCTGCCGCTTTCAAGAAGGTGAAAGAGGCTGAGCTGGTGAGCAGCGCAGATGGCAAGTCCCTTCTGTTGCAGACCACATACCACGATACGAATCAGTATGAACAGATGACATCCTCCGGCAACGGTGCTGCCGGTGCGGCCTTGCTGTGGTCCGTGAACACCGGTGCTTTGCCGAATGACTCTGCCCTTAAGGCTGTGGATGAAGCCGTGAATGAGCTTTACAACGAAGGTACAAGCTCCGCAGCTTCTCAGGCAGAGAAGATTATGGCCGCCGTGGCCGGTAGTAGCACTGCGATTCTTGGCTCGGCACTTTCCTCCGATGTGGAACGCCAACTGCGTGCTATCCGCAACCGCACCACCACCATGGGTGTGGGCCAATGCGAGGTGTATGAGGGGATGCCCTACTTCAACGCTTGGCTCAATGCCGAGGGCGACCACCACGAGATGGATGCGGATGGCCTTGCCTCCGGCTACACCCGTGATAGCTGGGGTGGCACCGTAGGATTTGATGTGGATCTGACTCCCAACCTCACCATGGGGATGGCTGTGACAGCCATGTATGGTGATATTGAGAGCGATTCTGCTGATAAGGCCGATGGGGACTTTGACACGCAGTACATCTCCCTGTTTGCCCGCTACGCCAGCAGCGCTTGGACGCATACCTTCGTGGCCACCGTGGGGCGTGCTGATATGACGCTGGACCGCACGGTGAGCTATGGAACGGGGAGCTACGACACCAAGGGCGAGACAGAAGGCACCTCTTTCGGCTTCATGTATGAAGTGGGGCGCGTCTTTGCCCTCACCGAGGATGGTGATGTGTGCTTGCAGCCTGTAGCCAACGTGACCTTCCGCCACAGCTCGGTGGATGGCTACGAGGAATCCGGCTGTGATGCTACCTTGGCAGTGGATGAGCAGACGTATACGGCGGTCACGCTCGGCGTGGGTGCTCGCCTGCAGGCCGTGATTGGAACCAGCATTTACAACCGTGCTTCCATTCTGGAAGCCCGTGCTCTGGCCAAGTTCGACATGGGCGATCGAGAAAGCGAGGCCGATGTGCGCCTGACCCAGGGTGGCAACACTGCCACGGTCAAGTCCGCAGAGGTGGGGGCCTTTGGCGCCGAGTTCGGCGTGGGGGTCACCGTGCCGATGGGAACCAATGCCGGTTCCATCTTTGTGGATTGTTCGGCTGAAATCCGCTCCGGCTACACCAATATCAACGGCACTGTCGGCTACCGCATCAACTTCTGATGAACGTATAATATAACTTTCTTTCGAATAGCGATACCTTCGCCCCTGCCCGGAACACCTGCTCGGGCAGGGGATTTTTCTTCACCCTCAGCATTGACCCTCCGTTTTGTGGAATGCCGATGAGCGATTTCCAATTATTTGTGATGAAACTTGCCGCATGTGCTTGCTCTCAATAATTCTGCATAGATGATTGACAGACTAGGTATATTGTGCTAATCTTGCGCAAGAACAACCTCATGGCATATATGCGCACTTTTCTCGGACTTCTGACACCGCTTTTGCTTGCTGCCGCCGCTTTCTCGAGCTTGGCTTCGGCACAGGATGACAATGGCAACAATACGAAGCAAGGCAGAAAAGAAACGCGCGCCCAAAAAGCTGCTAAGAAGAAAGCTATCAAAGATGCCAAGAAAGGTGGTGTCAAGATGACGGAAGAAGAGCGCGCGGCCATTGAAGCGCGCGCTGCCGAAGAGGCCTTGCTGGAGGAATACAAGGCAGGGAAGAAACACAATTTTGACCGCGAGTTCGAGGCCTTGAACGAGGCTGCCGCTATTTTGGCCGAACTCCCTCCCGACGATGAAAAAGCAGCAGAAAAAGCAGCCAAGAAAATTGGCACGCTTTTTCACACGCTTCCCATCCCCTTGGGAGCCGACAAAAAGGAGCTGGAAATGTGGGCCACATACATGAATAAGGTCAATTTCCAGATGGAGAGACTCATGAACAAGCCTTATTTTGAATCATCGGGCTTGCAAGAGGCGTGGACTTACGCCACGGATCCTTTCTCCCGCCGCCGAGCTGATAAGACCAAGTAAGTTTTTTTGCGGCGGCGGGGAGCCGTGACATGGAGAAGGACTGCGAGTGGCAGATTAGTCTGCCAAATCCTCGGCAGGTGCAGCGCATTTGTACCACTCTTCAGGGATGCGGCAAGGACGCCCTTTGGGCATTTGCACCAAGGCTAAGCGCTGGCGCACAGAAACACACAGTTTGTTGTTTTCTGCGCGGCGCACTTCAAAACGGCACCAGAAACTGGATTTTTCTACGCTTTCCACCCAACCAAGCACCTTGATTTCATCTGCCATGAAAGCGGGAGAGTGATAGCTGACCTCATGGCGCACAATGACCAAGTGGCAGTCTTGGCGTGCCAGTGTCACATAATCAATACCGATGGCCGGTGCCATTTTGGTGCGGCATTCTTCGACCCAGCGCATGTATGCCAAGTTGTGCACGACACCACCGCAATCTGTGTCGTAGTACATGACGGAGTAATCAAGGGTAAATTGAGGATTTTTCATGATTGTATGTCAGAAGAGAAAGGCGGGAGGAAGCTTGTAGCTTCTTCCCGCCGGTTTTGTGATGGGGTTACTGCCTATCGGCGGGATTACTTGAGCTTGAGAACATCCACAATGGCGGAGGTGATTTCCTTCATGTCATCCATGCAGAGCTCGCCCATGTGAGCGATACGGAAGGTCTTGTCCTTGAGGCCGCCGTATCCGTTGCCCAGCTGCATGTTGCGCTCGGCCAAGGCCTTGTTAAGCTCGGGGATGGAAATCATTTCATCGCAGCCCTTGGGGTGAGAATCGATGACAGTAAGCGTCTTGGAGAGATACTTGCGGTTGGGGTATACGCGGAAGTATTCATCTGCCCAGGCTCGCACATATTCTGCCATTTGCTCATGGCGTGCGAAGCGGTTTTCGATGCCTTCCACCTCCACAATCTTCTGCAGTTGCTTATCCAAAGCATACATGAGGGAGAGGCAGGGGGTGGAGGTGTATTGGTAGTTCTTCTTATCAATGAAATCCCAAATGGTGCGCAGGTCAAAGTACAAACCGCGGTTCTTCACCTCGGCTGTGCGGTCGTAGGCCTTGCGGCTCATTGCGCAAATGGCCAAACCCGGCGGCAGAGCCAAGGCTTTCTGCGTGGAGGTGATGAGCACATCAATCCCCAGCTTATCTGTCTCAATCTTGGAGCCGGCAGCAGAGGATACCGCATCCACACACCAGACAACATCCGGGTATTTTTTCATCACCTCAGCTATTTCTTCCACAGGATTTTGAATGCCGGAGGAAGTTTCATTGTGTGTCACGGTAATGAGGTCGTACTTGCCGGTGGAAAGGGCTTGATCTACCATTTCTGCGGTTGTAGGCTCTCCCATGGTGCTGGAGAATTTGTCTGCCGGAATGCCATTGGTTTCTGCCATTTTGTACCACTTATCGCCGAAAGCGCCAATGGAGAACACGGCAGCACGCTTGGCTGTGCAGGAGCGGATGGCTCCTTCCATCAACCCGGAACCGGAAGAGGTGGAAAGCAGGATACGGTTTTCGGTGAAAAGCACTTTCTGCATGTTGTCAGAAATGCGCTTCTGAATTTCAGATGCCTTTTTGGAGCGGTGTCCAATCATCGGCAGACTCATTTCCTGCAGAATGTCTTCCGACACGACAGTCGGTCCCGGTATGAACAATTTGATAGCCATGGTGGGTGGGTGTTGTTTAGTATACTGTGCCAGTCTAGCATAATTTCACCTTGAAAAGCCAGCATAAAGTTTGCAGGTGACAAAGAAGATGATTGCAAAGTATGGGGCGAATCGCTAATATATGTGGCGTATGAATCTTTTCTGTCGCATAGCTTCCTTGGCTTTGGTGGTAGCCCCCTGTATTTTGCCACCTGCAGCGAGTGCTCAAGATGCTTCTGCAAGCAAGCCCAACCGCATCGTCAACCGCGTTGCTGCGACGGTGAATGGGCGCCCAATTACCTCTAGTGAGGTGCGCGCGCGCCTTTCGCCATACATCCGCGAACTGATGATGCTCTATCCCCGCCAGGGTCCTCGTTTCTCGGCAGAGTTGATTAAAGCCAAAAAAGCAGTCATGCAGGAGCTCATCGAACGCGAATTGGTGCTGAGTGAGTTTGAAACAAAAGGCTACCAGATGCCCGAATCGGTCATTGATGAAGAAATCAGCCGCCGCATTCTTGTGCAGCACAATGGCGACCGCGATGATTTGCTGGATAATCTTCGTAAGAGCGGCATGACGTATAGCGAATTCCGCGAGTCTGTGCGCAAGGAAACGACCGTTGCCGCCATGCGCAGTAGCCGCTATGACCGCGGTATCCCGCCCACCCCCGATGAAATACGCGAGGAGTACAATGCCACCAAGCATGAATACCGAGATATCTCCAAGGATTCCATCCGCTATGAGAAAATCTTCATCCCGGCCATGGCGGATGACCCCAACATTTCCCCTGAGCAGCAATATGAATTGGCCAACGAATTGAAAGCTCGCTTGGATCGCAAGGAAATTTCCTTTGCTGAGGCTGCCCGCGAGTATTCGCGTGATATGCATGCCCAGGATGGCGGCGTATGGCCCAGCCTCAAGCGCAGCGACTTGGCGGTGGATTTTGCTAACATCGTGTTCAGTGTAGACCCCGGTAAAATTATTGGGCCGCTTTTGGACCCCGCCGGCTTTACCATTGTGCGTGTCAAGAGCAAGAAATTGGCACCCGCTCCACCGCTGAGCAAGCCGGAAATTAAGGAGCAGGTGGATGATGCCGTGCGCCGCAAGCAGAGCGAGGCTCGCTACCGCCAATGGGTGGAGCGCCTGCGCAACAAGGCCATTATCCGCACCTACATTTGATGCACATCTGTGATATTTCTTCTTTTCAAACGCCGGACTTTGCTCCGGCGTTTTTTTGCGATAAAAACGCTCTATCCGGTTTGGATAGAGCGGGAAGAGCAGGGGGGGCGATATGTGCTGCCTCTATCAGAGCTGCGAGATAAGTTGCGCTACGCGTTGAGCGTGCGTTTCTGCCTTGCTGAGAATGGCATCCATTTGCCCCGGTTCTTGGCGCATGGCGTACGATACCGCACCGGTGCTGATGCTTCCGGCATATTCCATGCCGCAGAAACCACAGGCTGCTTTCAAGCCTGAGAAGAAGGCATCAAAATCCAGCGCTTCCAAGGGGGCACCTGTTGTGTAGGAAAGGAGAAGCTTTTTACCGCGCAATTTATCGCCCGTGGAGCCGTGGGAGAAGCCATGCAGGAAGGTGTCTTCCATCCAGCGGTGCATCAGTGAGGGCATAGAAAACCAGAAGACGGGGAATTGCAGGATGATGATATCTGCCCAAATGAGCTTCTCTTGCTCTGCTTGGGCGTTTATCTTGAAATCAGGATAGAGGCGATCCAAATAGACCGCCTTGCTTGTAGGCAGTAGCTCTGCAAGTTTGGCCATGATGGCTTTGTTGGCTACTGAATCTGCCATGTCGGTGTGGCCTGAGATGATGAGTACGTTTTTCATGATGTGGGATGAGTGTGTATCATTCTGCATGCTACATTGCATGATAGCAAGACCTCAGTTTGTCAATATACACCAAAAAAACGGTGTGCTTTCCGGCACACCGTTTTCTGAGATGGATAAGACTGCGTAGAAAATGGATTTTTAGTGGCGTTTGCGACCGCTCTTCTTGGGTTCTGCCGGAGCCAAGTTAACCTTGAAAGCTTTGTCTGGGGTGTCTTTCCACGCTTCACAAGTCATCACGCCGTTGATTTTGCCATCTGCTGTCAGCGCAAGCTCCAGCATACCATCTTTGGCATCATATACCTCGGCTGTGGGCTGATCCGGATCGTATTGGCCATCATAAATGGTGATATTGATGCGTGCGCTGCCATCCTCGCTCTTTTCAAGAGAGCAGCGACCATCGATGTCTAAGCAAGCCTCGGGCAATTTTGTGTCGTACAGACGACCAACAAATTGCACGGAATCATCGAACTTGACCGTCGTATCCACTTGGATGGAAATGGAACCGAAGTGGTCGCCTCGCGTCCACTCGCCGGAGAAAAGCTTGCCTTCTGCAATGGTTGCCACGCAGTGAGCGGTCCAAGCTTCTTTTTCTGCTGCAGCGGCTTGCGCTTGCTCTTCTGCCTTGCGGGCTTCTTCCTCACGGCGGGCTTGTTCTTCCACCATACGGGAGCGTGCAGTATCCTCGCGCCCCTTGATGTAGGGGGTGGCTTCTGCGTTAAATGCGGCAATCTTTTCGGCAATAAGCGCCTTGCGGGTTGCTTCAAAGTCGGAGGTCATTACTGCAGCACCTTCCGGCAGGGCAGATTCAGGGGTGTGAGATGCAATCTCCAGCATAGCTGCTGTATCAAGCACCACATCGCTGATGTCCCAGTTGCCTTCATTTAACTTGGCCTTGAGGGAGCCTGTCACGTTGATAGCCGTGCCGGCCTGAGATGTTACGACATAGACAGAGGATTCGGAAAGCTCCTTGAGCTCGTTTGCCAGATTCTGCAAATTTTCGGGCAGGGGGGTAGCTGCGCGATCCGCATCGGTGATGAAATCGGTGGGGGCCCCAACTTGCATCAGGTAGCTTGCTGCGGGCAACATGGCTGCAGCTGCGTTTTCGTTGATGGCTTTGCGCTCTTCGTTAAACTGCGCCGGTGCGCTTTGGCTTGTAAACATGTTCTCTTTCACTGTCGCCGGCTGAGTTACCGTGACGGTGAAGGATTCATCCGGATTTTTGGTGAACTCCATGCTCAGCTCTCCCAAGGTGGCAAAGCCAAAGTCTGCCAGTTGCGCTTGCACAACAGGTGCCACAATCTCAACCGTCGGTTCAAGCGGTTTTGCCGGTTCCGGCGCAGGTTGCTCTGCTACCTGCTGCGGTTGTTCTGCAGGTTTCACTTCTGCCGGTTCTTCTTCGTAGCACGAGGGAAGAGCCACCATGGTGGTGACGAGAAGCAATGCGGACGGAATCAGACGTGTCTTCATAGCGTTACGAATTGCGGCGTACCCGTGCGCCGGGCGTGCCTATGCGCGCGTATTCTGCAACTTTTTGGGGCATTTGTCAAGCTTTCAGCTTGTATCGGCACACAAAAAGCGTGTAGCGGGAGTGAATGTTGTGGAAAAATCCGGGGTATAGCGGCGTTATTGCTCGTCTTTCCCTTTGTTTTGGGGCTTGATGAAGCTCCACTCTGATACACTGGGGAAGGAGGGGAGGGCTACGGTGCCAAGGCGGGCTCGCAGCAGGAACCAGAGCTTGCGGAAGTTGTTGACGCTGTATCGGCGTTCGTAGATGCGGTATTCATCAGCCTGCATCTTTTCCAAGATAGTGTGGTAGATGAGGCTCATGGCTTGGGCCGGAATAAGAGCGTTGCGGTCTTCCACCGTGAGCTCTTGGTAATACTCATCTGCCTCGCCAAAGAACTTTTCCGCCAGCGCGGCTTCATATGCCAAAAGGTGGCGTAGCCGGAAATTGTATTTTTGCTCGCGAATATCATCGCATGTCACGCCGAAAAGTTTCATATCTTCTGCGGGGAGATAGAAACGCTCGTACTTGCGGCAGTCCTCTGCTACGTCTCGCAGAATGTTAACGAGTTGTAGCGCATATCCCAAGGCTATTGCGTAGTTCTTTGCTGCGGGGGATGCCCCCATCACATGCGCACTGGTAATACCCACGCAAGCCGCTACTTTGTAGGCGTATGCCAGCAAATCTTCTCGTGTAGCGGGTTGTTGGGGGGCAATATCGCTGCGGCATCCGGCAATCAATTCCAGCATGGGGGCGATGTCCGGCTTGACCTCTTGCACCAATTTTTGCACTTCTTCTTCGATGCCCTCGGTGGGAGGCACTTTCATGGTGATGACATCCTCCCAGCGATTGAGTGCAGCATGGCGCTCCTCCGGGCTCATGCCCGGCTCATCGACTATATCGTCAACAATGCGGCAGAAAGCATAAAATTGTGCCATGTGGACACGTTTTTCCACAGGCAAGTCCATGAGGGTAAATGCCAAATTTGATTTGGCGTTGCGGGTGATGGTGTCGGATTCGGCCATAAGAGTAGGTGAGAGTTGTTTTAGTGGATATTGCCCCAATGCGGGGTGAAGGGCCACAGGGTGAAAGCCGCAGGCCCGATGATGTTGAACTGGCGTACAGGCCCCCAGTAGCGGGAGTCGAGAGAGTTGTCGGTGTTGTCCCCAAGGGCAATGTATTCACGCAAGTTGGGGGAGTCTTGCGCTGAGCGGAGGATGACGCTGCGCCCCGTGGTGAGATAGGCGTTGGGATACATGTGCGCATCCAAGGCTTGGTATCCGCCCGGGTTAAACGGAGCCTTGCCTGCGGCCACGGTACTGATGGTGCTTTCTTGTGCAGGGCTACCGTTGATGAGCAGGTGCGGGGCTGCAATGCCTACCTTATCACCGGGAAGCCCGCACAGACGCTTGATGTAGTGCGTGCCGCTGCTTTGGTCTTCTATGCTGAGGGTGGTTTTGCCGCTGGTGTTGATGCCGCGGGTGTCGAACACGAACGTCTCGCCGCGTTCCGGGCGGCGGAAGTGGTATGCCATGCGGTTGACGATGACCATATCCCCGGCATCGACCCGTGCTTTCATGATGGTTTCACCCGCGCGGTAGGGGAGGAACTGGAGCCCAAACGGCGTTTCAATCATTTTGCCTTGCTCCCGCAGGTACTGCATAATCGTGCCTTGTGCTGCGGGGATGGTGAGGGTGCTGCGGTCATCGAAGCTGAGGACGGTTTCTGTGAAGAGTAGCCATTTTTGCTGTTGGTGCATGCCTACGATACGCTTATTCGTATCGGATACTTCATCAATGTAGGAACTTCCCAAGGTGAGGGTGTGCCACCAGCGGGTGGGGGCAGAGGGAATCTCCTCAACCGGGTGCACAATGATGCCGTTGAGGGAAGGCTGCATGGAGCCGGTGGGAATGCGGAAAGGCTGCGCGTAGTAGGTGCGTATACCCAAGAATACGACCATAATGACAAAGAAGGATTCCACCATCTCCACGATGCCGTTTCGCTTGAATCCGGGCATGGGTTCGCAAACGGTGTTGATGGCCAGTGTGGTGTTTTGCACATCCTCTTTGCGCCAATGGGCAAGCGCATCTCGCATCTTGTTTTGCATGGAGAGGAGCTCCTCCAGCTTATCATCCTTGATGCCGGGGCGGAAATGGTTGATGTAACGCCGCAACGCAGCGGCCGTTTCGTGCCCATTGCGGCGCCAAGCCGGGGTAAACCAAGCGAAACAGGAATCAACGATGGTATTTAGTACTGGAAGAAGAATGCGCATGCGTGTCGGGGGGTATTGTACTTTATTTGCAGCACTTGAAAAGGTAAAAATGCGGTGGTGGTTATTCTCTGCCGCTCATGGAGACGGCTGCCCGGGTATCGGTGGGTTGCGCAGCGGGGGCTGAATCATCGCTGATGCGCAGCCCATGCCAGATGAAGAAGACCATAACAATGGCCGCCGCTATGCGGTACCAACCAAAAATGGAAAGCCCGTGTTTATTTAAATAACCCACCATCCATTTGACTGCTACGATGGAGCTGAGCCATGCGGTAAATGTGCCCACTATCATGGGGCCCCAGCCGATGACTGATACCATCTCGGAGCCGTGTTTGATGGCATCGTGGCAGGTTGCTCCGCCCAACGTCACAAGCCCCAGCAGGAAGCTGAACTCTACAGCCGCAGAAACGCTCAGGCCTGATACCAAGCCTCCCAGCATTGTCATGAGGCTGCGGCTGACCCCCGGACACATGGCGATACACTGCATGAGCCCCACTTTCAGGGCTCCCTTCCAGGTCAATTCTTCCAACGGTTTGCCGCCGAATCCCTTGCCACTTTTCTCACGGGCACGGCTGTACAGCAAAATCACAATGCCCCCCAGAGCCCAAGTGATGGTCACGGTAGTTTCGTTGAAGAGGATGGACTTGATGTAGCTTTCGCACAGAAGACCAATCACCACGGCCGGTAGCACCCCAACAAACATGTTGATGATGAGAGGGATGCCTGTCTTATTGCGCCCCAATACCCCGTTCCACATTTCCCGCACGCGCTGAAAGTAAAGCCCCAATACGGCCAAAATGGCGCCACTCTGAATGCAGATGTCAAACGCGTTGAGCGCTTCAGATGAGCCTAATCCCAGCATGTAGCGGGTGATAATGAGATGCCCCGTGGAGCTCACAGGTAGGTATTCTGTAAGCCCCTCGACAATGCCGAGTATAATCGATTGCAAGATGGTCATGTGTGCATCACCTTACCTCATTTTCGGCGAAAGCTCAATCCTAAAAGGTGGCTGTAGAGGGTGCGTGTGTGCTTTTCTGGGAAAAAAGAAGATAATCCCGCACAGAAGCGGAAAAAAAGATTGAAGCGCCGTGCCAAACATGCTATAGATAGTGTCGGGCTTGTCCCGATTCTGTTCGTACGTGCTATGAAAAGCTTTCGCAGGAAATTAGACAAAGGGTTTACTCTGGTAGAATTGTTGGTTGTGGTGGCCATCATCGGTATCATGATGACCATGGCAGCAAGCGTGTTGCGCGATGCCGGCCGTGGCCGAGGATTGGAATCCGGTGTGGATATGCTGGAATCCCTTGTGCGCGAGGCGCGTGCCACTGCGCAGGGAAATGATACATACACCCGCCTGATTATTGCCAGCGACCCCAAGGACACCAGCAAAGATTCACGCCACCTGCGCTACATGACGGTGCAGATGTTCCGCAAGGATGAGAATCACAGCGGCAACTACGATGGAACCTCTGTCACTCAAACCGGGCGTTGGGTTTCTACGTCCTCCGGCACAACGCTGCCTCCCGGCGTCTTTTTCAGCCCTACGTATAGCAAGGCTCTGGGGTGGGCGGAAGGTGCCCCCGGTGAAATGATAGGGCAGGAGGTGACTCGCCTTTCCGGCAAGGGGCAGACCCGCATTTACTACATCGAGTTTGATGAAAAAGGCCGATTTGTTGCCCCCATGGCAGATCCCCTTAATCCCACCCGCCCGCAGCGTTTGGTACTCATGAATGCTCGCATTGGTTCCGGGCGCAACGCAAAGGACGGTATTGTGCCGTTGGTGACAGATTCATTGCGTCGTCCTGTTGGCGCTCGTGGTATTGTAGTATGGCCCAATGGCGATACAAGCTTGCTGCGTACGGATGAACAAGTTTTTGAAAAATAAACACAGATTCTGACAGAATATGAAGAAGAACCTGATGAAAGGTCGCCTCGGAGGTTTCACGCTGATGGAAACCCTCTTGGCCGTGGCATTGGTTGGTTTGCTTGTATCCATTTTCCTGACGGTTTTTGTGCCTGCTCGCGGCATGGTGCAGCAGGCGCTCACCAAGCAGGAATCCGAGCGTATTACCGGCATTCTTCGTGCTGAGTTAGCAACCCTGCATCCGCACGAGCAGGCGAAAGAAAGTGATAAGCGCTCATCCGCCAATAAGTACCTGTCCACCTTCGACAAGGGCTTTTACTGGCTACTTAAATCCAAACGCCCGAATACCGCCATTGTCATCTTCTCCTACCGTGCAGATACAGCCAAGTCTCCCCGGCAGGATGGGTCCTATCCTCCCGTGCCTGCCAATCGCGCCGTACCCGGCAAGAACAGCCAGTTGGTCACGATTGCTTGCCCCATGAATGACCCCATTCACAAGAATGACATCAAGGATGCCGTGGGACCTGTGTTCATCGCCAAGATGACCCAGCTTCTTCCCGGCAACAATGGGGAGTACAAGCTTTCCGGCCAACCGGGTGTTATCAAGGGTGCATCTTCCCCGGAGAACTACTTCTCTGAGCGAGAAAATGATGCATGGGGTGGTGCTATCTTTTACCGTGCGGATTTTTATTTGATGTCCCCGCCCAATCCTGCCCGCTATCGCACTCGCTCGTGGGCAAAGATGGGGCGCCCGCTTTTCTCCTCCAACCTTTCCTTCCGCCGCTGATTTAATTTTCTTTGTTCCGTTCTATGAAAGCGCAGTTTTCCAAGATTCGCCACGGTTTCACGCTAGTGGAACTCATCACGGCCATGGCTATCACCAGCATTTTGGTGCTCGCCATTATGCAGCTCACCAACCAGGGCATCGCTCTGTGGAAAGTGGTGCAGCAAGATGTGAGCACCGCGGCCAGTTCCCGTGTTGCACTGCAGATTATGAGCCGCGATATGGAATCTTTCCAGATGGCGGGCGGCAACAATAAGTACCAGTGGATGTATGCCAAAATCAATTCGGATACCTCCGGTGCACCCAAATCCTTGCCGATTCCCAAATCCGCTCAGTGTGTCTTTTTTGCTTGCGCCCCCGACCGCAACCCCTCGGTGAGCAGCAGCTCATCCCTGCGCAGCAACTACCGCGATGCCCGCGCCCACAATATGGAAACACAGGGTGATGTGAATACTATTGGCTACCGCCTGATGTATCGTGACCAAATCCTCAACCTCCCCGGCAGAGAGGGCGATGAAAATACCTTCCCGCTCTTCTCTCTCTACCGCCAGGTCATTTCCCCGCGTGAAACCTATGAGCAGTTGCTGGGTAAAGAAAATATGGAGCAAGCCTATGTACCCTATGAGGACAAGGAAGAGGAGAACTTCCTTTGCGAAAATATCGTAGAGCTGAGCATCATTTTCACCATCCAGTACCCCAAAGGGGATGCCAACGCCAAGACAGGTCGCGCCTCATACGAGACGGTGACAGTCCCCGTCATCTCCTCCCGCAAGGGTGGTTCCGGCCGCCACTTGGCTGTGTATGGCGACCGCATTGAGGCCAATGGGCAGACCTACGAGAACGCTCGCATTCAGTCTGCCAACCTCTCCATCACCGTGCTCACGGAGGAAGGAGTGGCGCTGGCAGAGCAGGTGCGCCGTGGCCGCCGCCGCGCCCCCAAACCTGCAGATTTCTTCGCCCGTTACACTCGCTCGTTCTCGCGTTTGGTGGCGCTGCCCCAGCCCCTCTGAGCAAGAAATGTCTCCGCCCAGCCATGTTCCCTTCTTTAACTCCGGAAGAGACTGTTTCCCTGCAAACGCTGCACCTGTGGTGTGACCCCATTCCCCGCAGTGGCTACGAGAATATGGCGGCAGACGAGCTCCTGTCCCGGCGGAGCGAAGCTTGGCTACGCTTCTATGGCTGGGCCAAGCCTGCTGTGAGTTTTGGCTATTTTGACACCACCGCAGAGGCACGCAGCATCTTCCCCGGGGATGATGTGGAGTATATTCGCCGCTGGACAGGTGGGGGCATTGTGGACCACCGGATTGGCCACACCTATACCCTTACATTGCCTGCCATTCCTGACCACATGTATCCCACCAGTGCCAATCTGTACAAGTGGATACATGGCGCGCTGGCGGTAGCCTTGGCAGAAAGCGGAGTGCAGTGCACCCTGCTTACGGCAGATGCCCCGGATGGTGGTCGCGCATGCTGGGCTAGCCCTGTGGCAAGCGACATCGTGGATGCCAGAGGGCAAAAACTGGCCGGTGCCGGCCAACGCCGATACAAAGGCGCAGTGTTGCACCAAGGGCTTATTCAGCAGTGTGAGCCCACAGATGGGTGGCAACGTATACTGGCTGCTCAGTTGGCACCGCAGGTTGTGGAGGTGACGGGTGAAGAACCATATCCCGGCTTTGAGGCCGACCTTGCTCGCCTTTGTCGTGAAAAGTATCTGACGCCTGAGTGGAATGATGAAAGCCACGGCCGCCGCAAAACATCACATTCATGAGTGATTCCCGCCCCGATGAGCAATGGCGGCAAAATGTGGCCGCTGTCATTTTGGATGCCGCCGATTATGTGTTGCTGGGCTCTACTGCGGGCAAAAGCCCCTATTGGCATTTCCCGCAAGGGGGCGTAGGAAAGGAAGAAAGCCTGCGCGATGCTGTCTTGCGCGAGGTGTGGGAAGAAGTGGGTATACCGCCTGCGGATTGCACCATTCTTGCCTCCTACGGCGGCCTCCGCTACACCTACCGCCACAAAAATAAAAAAAGCGAGCGGTGGATAGGGCAAGAGCAAACATATTTTCTCATTCGCTGCGAGGGAATACAACCTGTGGCATCCATCAAAACTCAATCGGATGAGTTTGCAGAGCTGCGCTGGGTGCCATGGCGGCAACTGACGGCAGATATGTTTGTGCCATTTAAGAGAGAGGCCATCATCCCGGCTTTGGAAGCCTTTTTCCCGCGAGGCTGTGCGGAAATAAGCCACGTAGCAAGCCGCTTATCGCCCCTGCGTTATGCATACGCAGAGGGTAAGCCCTTATCCCAACACCCCAGCGCAGACAAGAGCTTGTTTGGCGGAGGTAAGGCCGCGATGGTGGAGCAGATGGCAGATTTAACTCGCCGGTTCAACACGGTGCAGCGCCGCATTAAGCGCGACCGCCTACTTGTGTTGCTTGTAGGTTTGCCCGGTAGCGGTCTCACCAATGCGCTGCGCCGCTTGGCGCGTTGCATGGACCCGCTGCATACCCATGCAGTACAGCCGCGGAAGGCAGAGGAAGCGGTGCTGCCCGCTGCGGGTGAATGCACCCTGCTGAATGTGACCCCACACGCCGTATTTTTGTCTGCTTCACCGGATATGTCATCCGTTGCTTTGCAAGCCACGCTCGCCCAAGAAGCCACATGGAAAGAGCAGGGGGTGCAGGTGCTTAAAATCTTCCTGCACGTATCCCACGCCGAACATTCTGAGCGCTCAGCAACCCCGCTTTCTGCTCAGCAGTGGCAAGCGCAGCTTCGCCAGGCCGAGACACTCTTGCAGCACTCCTCATCTCCCGAATCTCCATGGTACATCATACCGGCAGATTGCCGCTGGTACAGGGATTTTGTGGTGGCTACCCTCATCGCAGAGACGCTGGAACATCAGGCTTGATGCAGACCTTAAGAAGTTTTTTTTGAACAAAATGTTTTCTATATTGCCGTGTTGGCACATTCTGCGCTTGCATGTTGAGCAAAAATGACTATAATCCACGCGCTTACCATGAAAGACGAATTAGCACAAAACGCGCTTCATTATCACGAGACACCCCGCCCCGGCAAGCTGGAGGTGCTGCCTTGTAAGTCTTGTTTCACGATTGATGACCTGACGCTGGCGTATTCCCCTGGTGTGGCTGTCCCCTGCATGGAGATTGCCCAAGATCCCACCGCTTCTTCCCGTTATACCGGCCGTAGCAATCTGGTCGGTGTGATTAGCAATGGTACAGCCGTTTTGGGATTGGGCAACATCGGAGCCCATGCTGCCAAGCCTGTGATGGAAGGCAAGGGTTTGCTCTTCAAGATTTATGCAGATGTGGATGTCTTCGATATCGAGTTGGATATCAAGAAGCCTGAGACCCTCATCGAGGTCATCAAGACCATGGAGCCCACCTTTGGTGCTATCAATTTGGAGGATATCAAAGCCCCCGAATGCTTCATCGTGGAGCAGCGCTTGCGTGAGGAAATGAACATCCCCGTCTTCCATGACGACCAGCACGGCACTGCCGTTATTTCCGGTGCTGCCTTGCTCAATGCAGCACACCTGACGGGGCGCTTGCTGCAGGATATGAAGTGCGTAGTGAGCGGTGCCGGTGCTGCCGGTATTGCCTGTGCCAAGTTCTATATGGCTCTTGGTATTCGCCGTGAGAATATTTACATGTTCGACTCCAAGGGGTTGATTCACACCGGGCGCTTGGATTTGCACCCCACCAAAGCTATGTTTGCCCAGAGCGAGGATTGCACCCTGGAAGTGGCTCTGCAAGGTGCGGATATTTTCCTTGGTCTTTCCAAGAAGGGACTCCTCAAGCCGGAGATGGTCAAGAGCATGGCTCCCAACCCCATCATCTTCGCTTGCGCCAACCCCGACCCCGAAATCACCTACGAAGACGCGAAGGCAGCTCGTCCTGATTGCATCATGGGCTCCGGCCGCAGCGACTGGCCCAACCAAGTGAACAACGTGAGCTGCTTCCCCTACATGTTCCGCGCTGCTTTGGATATGCAGGCAACCTCCATCAACGAGGCGATGAAGATTGCGGCTTCCCGCGCTTTGGCAGATTTGGCTCGCCAGGAAGTGCCGGCAGAAGTGGTGCAATCCAACGGTGGCGTGCCCTTGCAATTTGGCCGTGATTATGTGATTCCCAAGCCTTTCGACCCGCGCATGATAGAGTACCTCTGCCCCGCTATTGCAGAAGCCGCGGTCATCTCCGGCGTGGCGCGCAGGCCCATGCCGGATAAGGAAGCATACAAGGCCGAACTCAAGGCTCGTGTAGCCAAGGTGCACGAGCGTACCCACGCTTTGGTAGATAGCTACGCCAAGTAAGCATCCGGCCATCCATCTTTCGCCCCCGCTGTTGTCAAACCACAGCGGGGGTTTTTCAGCCTCCGAAAAAATACGCATTGACACTCGCTGTGTCCTTTGCTACGCTTAGCCCATGCTTCTTCGTAAACACATTTTAGCTTTAATCTTTGCCCTCTTTTCACTTTCCCTTGCACCCTCGTGGGCCCAGGATGAAATGACGGGTGAAGCGTCTGCCACGGAAGAGTCGGCTGAACTCCCGAAGAAAAAGAAAGGGAAAAAAGCCAAAAAAGCAAAGAAAGCAGCCGAGGATGAAGCCGCTGAGATGAGTGTTGTGGCCTCCGCTTTATCCCAGCTCAAGACGCTCAATGGAAAACCAAATTATAAGGCTGATTATTACATATACATGTGCTCTGCCAGCTGGTGTCGCTTTTGCTGTGAGTGTATGCCCGTAGCGGTAGATGAATACAAGAAAATGAGGCGCACCAAGCGTGTCGAGTTCATCCTCATCAATGGTGACCACTCGGAGCAAGCCGCTAAAAATTATGCCAAAACATACAAGGCTAAATTTCCCTATATCATGTTTAATGAGGTCAAAAATGCTATGTTTGGCAATTTGCCCGGTAGCAGCTCTGCCATAGGCTTCCCGGCAGCCGCCGTCGTGGCTAAGGATGGCAAGGTGATTGCCTCTGCCGTTGGGGCCGGTAATGTGAAAGCTTTGCTTGCGGATTGGAAGAAAAACACACTTGATAAGGAGGAGAAAGCCTCCGATTGATGTCACGCATTATGCCCTCAAAACGCGCAAAATTAGGCACTGGAGGGGTGCAGCCTTCTCTTGTAGAGTATTCTGGCTCATCTTTCGGTTCATTTTTCTTTTGGCTTGTGATACTGGCGCTCTGTGCCGGTGGGTATTGGTATTACCAACACATGGAAACGAAAAATGAAGAGCACCGCAGCAAACGCGCGATTCAAGCTGCTCAAAATGCGCGCATCCGCGAGGAAAATGCTGCGGCTCGCGAGCGAGCTCCGCAAACATCTCCCTCCCCGTATACCCGGACTCCCTCCGCCTCTCCGGCCAAACCTAAACATTCTTATGGCCCCCAAGATGGCTCCGGCATGGGGAGTGTCAATCCTTTGTAACCTGATTTTTATTCTCAGCCAGTGCAGCAACGCCGCAAATTAAGCAAGCTCCGTATTAGGCGCCCTGTCCCGCTCGCTGCGGATAAGTCATCAACAAGCTCTTGGCCTTCCATGGGCTTCTGGCTATTGTTGCTGGTACTGTGTGCTGGGGGGTATTTGTACTACGACCATGCGCAGGAGTACAATCAACAAGCTCGCGCAGAACAAAATGAACGAGCACGCGCCTACAAGCAAAAGCAAGAGGAAAATGCACGTGAATCCCAGCGGCTGCGCAGCGAAGCCCGGCAGCGCGTTCTTGACAAACGCCAGGAACAAGCCCGCAAATTAGAAGAGCACCGCGCTGCAGAGCAAGCTTGTGCTACGGCCGAGGCCGAATTAGCTGCGCGCGAAGCAAAGGAACGAGAGGCAATCCTAGCGGTTGAGGAACTGGAGCATTTACGGAAACAGGATGAACGCGAGCAAATGCTCAATCCCTATCGCGATGAACTCCCCGCAGAAGATGAAAATACCCGCCCACTGAAAAATGCTGTAGCAGCCGCGCTCGAACAGTACGATGTTTTTAACGCAAAACCCAGAGAAAAGGCAGATTTTTACATCTATCTCTGTTCGGCCAGCTGGTGTCCCAATTGTATCAAAGAAATGCCCACCGTAGTGGCAGAATTCAAAAAAATGCGGCGTTCAGGCCATGTTGAGCTCATCCTCATCTCGTACGATAAGAGCTTGCTCGACGCAAAAGCCTTCCCCAAAAAATATAAACTCAAGTGCCCCACACTTTGGGTGGAGGCGATGCGGCAAAAAACGCTCCAGTTCTTACCCGGTTTTTCTGATGATGGCTGTGGCGTGCCCCATGTCTTCATTGTCGATAAAGACGGGCGGGTGATTACTCGCGGCCATGGCTCCATCATCAAGGATTGGCGCTACCATACAGTGGATGCAGATAAGCCGGAACATGAGTGACGGCCGGCATGCTGCGCCCGCCTCGTTGGCCTTTTTTTCTTACTATTAAATATTTTTTTGTTTTTCCTCTTGACAAAGTGGAGAGTCGTACTAGAATGAGCTCGTCTGCGTGTTGGCAGACGAGTCTTGTGCTTCTCCCCAAGACTTTTCTCTGGCGTTTCAGAGATTTTACACAAAAGGCAGGCCAACGAAGATGTGGGAAATTTGCGTGCGCTGATGCTGCGTTTTATGGCATTTTTAACCGCTCATACTGTTATCTGTCGCCCTTATACTTGCGAACAACGGCGTCGGGATGATGCATTGTATGCTCGCATCAACAAGAACTGTATACCAAATATACCTTATACTATGTCTCAATATATAAAGAGTGATCATATCAGCTTTGTGAGAGATATGACTTTTGATATCCTGAAGGCTGTGGTAGAGGAAACGAATCGCTACAATGAATCCCCTCGTTGCTTTATGGAGCATCTGAATATCAACTATTCGCTTGATGGGGTGTACGATGTGTTGCTCTGCTATGCCAATGGCTGCAAAATCACAACCCTGCGCAAGCAGTCTATCAGCTTTGGAAACCGCGGTTGGTCGGTCACGCTCCCGCGTACCGAGGAAAATATTGCCCTGACGCGTCTGCAAGGCTCTTTCCTGCGTGATGATGCGGAGGATGATGAGGTGTATGGTTACTACACCCCCGAAGCAGCGGATTTGTTGAGTGTGAACCGGGACGGAACGCTGGAACTTGCGCTCTGCGGGGGAAACCTGCGTGCTTATCTCTCCCGCTCTTCTTATACCGCCTTGGATTACGCAACGTTGATAGCAAAGTTGTAAACATCAAACAAAAACTTCATACCATGGCAACGATACCCCATACCTTAACTTCCGAAATTGTCTCCTTGACCGGGAGTGAGGCCGAGCTTAAGACGCTTGCCCACGCCCTGTTAATGTATCACAGCAACATTGTCCGCGTTTTGGAGGAGGCCGGTTTCAGCCGTATCACGGCTGTAGCAACAGATTACGAAGACAAACCTCAATTTACGGCGTTTCGCAATGGAAAAGCAGCATGCATTTGCTTTGCTGCGCTGTGCTCGTATGTGTTGGATGTGCCTCACCTATCCCAAGCACAGTGCGATGCATGTGATTCTCTTTATCCTCAGTACGATGTATACTACGCATGCCTCTATTACCAAGAGGGGGATGACGATCGGAAGTTGATGCTGCTGGGACCGGAAATCCTGAAGCGAGACGGCAAGTGGATAGATGACGAATTGCAGCATAGCCAGTACTTGCCCATAAACAGGCGAGACAGTGTAGACCGCTATAGTGCTATATATAACGGTGCTGTGCTTTTCAAGCTCTTGCAGGTACTCTTTCCTGCCATAACAGCACGTTGGGATGCACCCACCTTTACTGTTGATCACTTATTTGCAGACACAGAGCAGGGGGCTACCGACTATTTGGCACTTCGTTTGTTCCGAACACCTACAGTTGCTTGCATTTTGCGGGCAGACCCGGAGCTGCAGAAATATGCATTTGTCAGGTCGTTGTTTCTCCATTGCTCCGGCCCTACTTCGGAGCTGGAGTTGGTCTCCATGCTACAAGGTGATGAAGAGCTTGATGCCCGGGTGGTGCTCATGGATGCTACCGGCCATGAACTCTTGGCTGAGTGTGCGGAGACGTTGCTCTACCGACCGCAAATGCAGACCGGGTGCCGCTACATGTGGTACCTGAGCATGGTGGCTGAGCATCTTCACCCTATGGAGCGCGAGTTTTCCATTACTTCCGGTCCGCTGTATGAGATACACTGCCGGGAATACAGAGAAGAGCATGGTTGTGAGCCCCCGGCGGATTTTGCCATGCGCCTTTCCACAAGCGGCATGCGCTCATGCATGCAAGAGGACGATGATACCTATTGCAGCGCCACCGGGCAAGTGTTGTCTGTTACCCCCGAAACAGTCGATAATCAGCCCATGCTCATTTTAACGCTGAGACCCGTGGCCGATAATGATGATGTGCAGTTGCAGGTGTTTGTAAGCCCGGAAGTTCTGGACGATTATACACCCCAAGCGGGGGATACGGTTTGTGCTGCCGGGTATCTGTATGCTTCTGCGGATTCGTTGTTGCTGGATGCCCCTTCGTGGCAGGATTCTGTTGAGGTAGGCGAGCTTATGCAGGAGCGCGAGCTCGAGGCCCAAGCTCACCATGTGTACAATGAGCTTAGCCGCTACTCAATGGGGCATGCGGTTGCAGCTGCTGCTTTCGTTCGTGCCGGGTGGGAGCTCACCTCCTGCGATAAAAACTGGATGTATGATAGGAATCACCCTCTGTGGGTGACTGCTCAAGATGGTAGCAAAGCCGTTGTCTGTGTGGATGTGGTGGTGAATGGTCATGCATCCCAAGCTCCCTATAGCGATGTAGAGGATATACATAACACCGTCAAACAAGCGTATGGTGAGGATGTGGCCTGCTATTGCTGCACAGTAACACTGGATTATCATGATGAGATGGAGCGCTATGCTATATCGATGCACGTGGAACCGGAGTGCCCGGGGGTCTGCAATACGCTCATCTATGCGGCTTGTGCCTTCCAAGAGACAATACTGAGTTTCGATGATGATGGCCCGGCTCAGCAGCAACGCTTGCGCCCCGAGCATTTGGATGAAGCAATGGCGGCGTCTATATTCAAAGACGCTATGGCCTCCGGTAAGTGGGCTGCTTTTGCTGAATGGGTACGCGAGGAACTGGATTATGTATCGGAATCTACCAACGGGTGCCACCTTGTTGGGAAATTGGCTTTCCTGCGCTACATTTGTGAGCGTATTGGAGCGTGGAAGTTTGCTTCCGAGCACGGGCCGGCGTGGAAGGATTTTTCCTTTACCACAGGCACGGTGTTGTACCGGGGGGCTCGTCGTGCATGCGCTGCTATGTATTACCGAGGAATCCCAAGTGCGGTGACTATTTTTGAGGATGCACAGGGGTTGATTGGTGGGATGCACAATTTACCGTGGGACCTATTCTGCACATTCATACGGGATGAGACGGTACCTGCAGTGAATTTGTCCCTTGCTGCGGATGCTGAGCCGGAGATGGAGAGGTGTGTAGTGCGCCCGCCTCATGAAACTTGCGCCGCATGTACATCTGCTCCCGCGGCGCCGGTAGCTCTGCGCTTGGCAGCCCAACGAGTGCTTGATTTCTTGCTGGCTACCCGATGCACACCCGTATACTGCAGCCTTGCCGCCGGTGAGGTACCGCATATTTGGTTCCGTGATGCCCAAGAGCGCTTGTGCTGGGTTGTTCTTTGTGACAGCTCTTTGGATGAAAAGTTGGGCAATGGTGTTCTAGAGCTGCACCATGCCATCCCGCTCAAAAAGCTCCGGCATTATCCCGGGTTTTTGGTGGCTGCCATTCAAGAGCCTTGTGAGCCAGTCTCCCTTGTGCCGGTGAATTGGAACGCTTGGGAAAACTTGTGATATGCCACACCTGCTGCATGTCTTGTAGCAGAAAAGGAGGCAGAGAGTCCCCGATCTCTGCCTCCTTTATCAATTTTTGGCTCTATTTATTTGAAAATAACCTCGTTGAGGAAGGTGTGTGGTTGTTGGGGATGGGTGATGCGCACGGATGTTGCTCCCGGGTGGAGCTTGAAGTAACGCAGGTGAGCACCATCCCGGGTGAGGGTTGCATTGGTGATATCACACTTGGCATTGCCTACGGTAATGAGTTCGGTTGTGCCTTCCGGGATTGGCAGAGTGACATCCAACGCTGCTTTGGAGCAAAAATAGGTCGAAGAGATGTCCGTATCCGTGAGTACGCGGGTATCGGTGTCAAATGCGTCTTCTGTGATGCCGATGCGGAAGATAGTCACCTTTATTTCTTGCTCAGTGTCGCCGGTATTGATGAGGCGCAGGGCATTGATGCGCTCTGCCGGCAACTGCCCTTTCTTGAGGTAGAAACGGTTCTTGATGACGGGTCCTTGAAGCTGCACTTCCTTGCCGGATTCAAGAGAGAGAACAACTTTGCCCCAGTTGAGAAGCCCGGCATTCTCAAGGTTGATTTCCACATATTCGGGGTGCATGGGGGTGGGTAATTCCAGCGAGATGTACGCGTTGGGAGCCAGCCTACTGACTTCCATGACGCGATTGATACCGATATCAGCCTTGTTGCTGAATGCAGAGAGGTTGCACCCCGTGATATTGGAATCCACAAAGGGCGGCAGAGAGCGGTTGACTGCAAATTCGCAGATGGAAAGCCAGTTTTTGCGCGGCGTGACGATGCGGAATCGCACGTATCGAGCACGCTCCGGGGCTTTGGAGAGATTCACGACGGCTTGGTTGCCGTACTGGGGAAGCCCCACAGGGCGCCAGTTGGTGCCGTCATCCGAGAGTTCAAATTGCACGCAGCCGGGGTAATCATTGTGGCGGGGGCCACCTGTGATGAGGCAGATGTTGTTGATATTACCGATGGAGCCTTGGTCCAGGCAATACCATTGACCTTCGGCCTGTGCAGTATCATTTGACCAGAAAGTGTTGGGGCGGCTATCCATCATTTTGGCTACATCTTTCTTTGTATTGCCACAGGATGCGGTAAATTTGGGCACGCTCCGTTCTTGCCCGGAGAGGTTGGCATATACGCGAGCATTCATATAGGAGAATGCCGCATTGAGTACAGGGGTCATGGCGTAGGCGGCCACCTCCACATCATCCACTTGGCGTACACCTTGCGTGGTCCATTCTGCGCGGGTGGTAGAGCGCATGTCGTAGAGGGCTTGCACCGTGTCGAAGAAGTAGTAAAAGAGGTAATCGTCTTCCGTGGTAAATGCGGTCATAATGGAAGCGCCGGCCACACCTGTGAGTTCGAATTGGTCGAGCCACGGTAGTATTTCGTTGCACAGTCCCGCAATGGGATTTTGAGTGTGTTTAAGCTCGCGTGCGGCAGAAACCATGCGGTCGAACTCCAGTTGGAGCAGTTGCACTGCTTTCATATCCGGAGTGCCGGCGGCTATGCTGGAGATGAATTGATTGGCAGTCTCTGCAATTTCCACTGATTCTTCTCGGAAGTATCCGTGGCCGTTGGGCAAGAGGTAGGAATTGTGGGCGCAAAATACCCGCATGGCTTCCCGGTGGCGTGGATACAAGCGGAACATGCCGGCAAGCCACGTGCTATGAGATTTAAATTGGTCGATGTTCCACGTATAGTTTGCTACACCGAATAGCCCTACTTTGCTGGCCTCAGCGTGTTCCATAGGGTTGGCTACAAAACCGCTCATGAGGTTCTTCATCTCGTAAGAGGTATCCAAGCCGTAGGTGCGTCCCATGGAGAGACGACTGCGTTTAAAGTCATTGCATGGCCAGTTCCACCAGATAAAGGTGGGCCGGTTTACATGGTAATTGACCCATTTTTGCCCCTCCAAGGTGATATCGTGTACCACAGTGTCTCCGGTCCACATGATGGGGATGCTCTTATCCAGCCCATCACCCAGGGTGTTGAGGAAGTTTTCATTGGTCCAGCTGCGGTTGTAGCCGGTTGGGCACATGATGAGCGTTTGGTTGACATCCGGATGTTTGCGGATAAAGTGTTCCAGAATGTAGTTGGTGAGTTGAACTTGGCGCTCCGCTTTGCCGATTTCTCCCGAGGAGTCATCCACCAGCACGCCGAAATCTCGCACCCCCAAATCGTACATTTGCTGCAGTTTGTCGCACAGGGCATCCAGCTGCGTTTTACCGCCATTTTCACCCCATTTGACCGTGTTGGCCGGATGAATAGCCCATACAAAGCGCACATGGTGCTTATGGGCGTACTGCACGAGCTCGCGTAGCTCGGCAGCTTTGGCGGCAGGGTATGACTGGTAGCAGCCTTGACCGTGGTGATAAGGGTCATCCTTGGGGGCGTAGATGTAGGTGTTCATCTTGTTGCGACCCATGAAGCGGAAGATGGAACAGCGTGCTTCAAAGCTCCATGGTGCACCGTAGTATCCTTCCACTACGCCGCGAGCGGGCAAATCCGGCCAGTCTACTAGAATCCCCATGGGCAGCTCTCCCAGATGAATAATCTCTCGCAGCGTTTTATCGGCAAAAACATCATTGTGTGCCAGCGTGGCATCCGGCACATTGTAGAGCATCTGGGTGATAGATTGTCGCGCATAGTACACCCCGGCTTCATCATTGGCGTAGATGGTGAGCTTGCCCGGCGTAATGTCAATAGCGTAGCCCTCTGCCACTTTGGGGAGGCGGCGCCACATGGCACTGGTGTCTCCGGAGTCTCGCATGATAACCTGCACATCTTTCACTCTGGTGGTGACGGAGCGCATGCCATTGTGCTGTGGCTGGGGGTAGATGACAACGGCCTCCGCTGCAGGGGTGCAGAAACATAAGGTGATGGCGGCCAAGGTAAGTGAACGAAGTAGCGTGGTAAAAGAAGATTTCATATGCTCAGATACCGATTTGTGCGGGAAAATGACAATTTTTTCCCTCTATTCCATCATTATAGTGAAGAAGAAGAGTCAAGACAAGTAGAAAATTCAGCTTATCGTACAAATCACTTGCATCTAATAGTTGGAGTAGTTCCTTGAATCTTGATACGAAGTGTTGATAATAAAGTTAACCCACACTACCCATACCCATGACTAGTTACTATATTCTGGATTCGAAAAATAATACCTGGAGCCGTCATCATTACCCGTTGCACGTCATTTTGGCTCGCCCGGGTATTACGGATACTCACCTGCTGGCAGATGCCGCTTCCGGCAAGACTCTCACCGTGGCTCAGGCCCGTGCGAGTAAAAAGCCTCGTCTCACGCCCCCGGAGCAGTCTTTATTGAAAGACTGTGTAAAAAGTGGCGCCAAATCACCAAAGTTAAGCTTGAGTAAGCCCGGCAGCAATGAGAGTCACCCCTCATTCAAGAAGCAAGAATATGGGGAATACAAAGTTTTGAGCCAGAATGATCCTTGTTTTGGTGGCCGATTTGATGCCGATGCGCTCGAACATACCCTCAACAAACTTTCGCGGCAGGGGTGGCATGTGTTGAATTGTCAAATGGCTGCCATATCCGCAGAAAGTGGCGAGTTGCGGGATGAATTGCTTGTCGTATTGCGCAGGTGATGTCATCTTGAGACTATGCCTGGTGGGATTCCGCCGTGCTGCCGTCTTTTGCCCTCGCCAAAGGAGACAGAGTAGGGTATAGTATGCGCATGAGCGATATCGGATGGAACAGCGTGACCGTAGGTGATGATGAAAAACCGCAAGTATCTGTGGAGGATTTGCGGGAAATGATGGCCGATTTGGATCCGGAGGATTTTGATGAATCCGTGCAGATGTTCCTTGCGGAGTTAGCTCATGCCAACGATGTTTCGGAGTTGAAGCAGGCTGCCACACTTCTGTTGCAGGACGAGGTGGACTTTTCCCCCGAAATGGCAGAAATGGGCATTGAACCGGATGAGGACTTGATTGCTCTCTTGATTGCAACGGGGGCCGATGTGAATGCCAAGAACGCCTACGGGCAATCGCCGCTGCATGTGGTGGCCAAGTATGGCTATACGCGCATTGCAGAGATGCTTTTGCTGGCCGGTGCCCGCAAAACGCTGCACGATGCGCAGGGACACATGCCCTATGAGTTGGCATCTGTGCCCGACATGCTTGCATTGATTCAACCCTCTATGGCTGATGGCGAGATGCCGCTGCCCCCCGAGATTGAGGATGCTGATTATGTGCCGGAGGAAGAGCACGAGTGCTCCTGTGGCCATCACCATGAACCCGGGCACGAATGCCATTGCCACCACGAACATGGGAGCCATGGTAGCTCCTGCACTTGCCACGATGATAAATAGGGTGCCTATTTAGGGAAGAATCCGCTTGCCTTGTAGTGGCAGAAATGCTAGACTGCAACGTGATGGACTGCTTTGATTTATCTCTTGATTGGAAGCCGCTTGCTGACCTGCCTGATGCAGAGGGGTTTGCGGGGTCGTATGCCGGTGTAAGCAATGGCGCGTTGATTGTAGCCGGTGGCGCTAATTTTCCGGAGAAGCCGCTCTGGGAAGGTGGTCCCAAGCGCTGGACTGACCGCGTGTTTGTGATGCCCCCTCACGGTGAGGGTTGGCAGGATGGCACACCGCTACCCAAGCCCCTGGGATATGGCGCTACTGCCAGCTTGCCTCAGGGCATGATGCTTATTGGCGGTAGCAATGCCGGTGGAGCCTTGGCAGATTGCTACATGCTTACGTGGGAAGACGGTGCGGTAAAATGCCGCGAGTTGCCCTCTCTTCCTGTTACCCTCACGGGGCACGCAGCTGCCGTGATGGGCGGGAAGGTGTACGTGCAGGGCGGCAGCATTGCCCCCGGTGAGCAGGATGCAGAAAGCCGTCTTTGGATTTATGACCCTGCTGCAGAAACGTGGACCGAGGGACCCGCTTTGCCGGCTCGTGGCCGCTTCCTGCAACAGATGGCTACCGTAGGCAACACTATTTATGTGCTCGGAGGTATCGGCTTGAAAGATGGCGAAGATGGCCGCATGGTGCGCGATATGCTTACCGAGGCTTGGAGCTATTCCGAGGCTACCGGGTGGCGGCGCCTTTCCTACCTGCCGCGCTTCTGCGCCGCAGCCCCCACTCCCGCGCCTGTCATCGGCGGCAAGATTTACTTGCTTGGCGGCGATGATGCCACCGTCAAGGGATTTACCCCGCAGAATCACCCGGGCTTCCACAACGCCAGCTTGGCCTATTGCCCGGCAAATGACACGTGGGCCGAGGCCGGCGAAATTGCAGTGGCTCGCGCCGTGCTCCCCTGTGCCGAGTGGAATGGCATGGCTGTCATTGTGAATGGCGAGCAGCGTCCCGGTAAGCGCTCCAACGAGGTGTGGGGTGCCAAGATGCACTAATGTCTCTTTCCTATTCTCGACAAATGAAAAGAACATTGCTGACAGCCACTTTGGCTTGTGCTCTTCTCCCGGCGTGGGCCGCCGTGGAGCCTGCTGATGTGGATATACGCGTGCCGGATAAAATTGGTTTGGCCGGCATGGCCGCCGTGGCACTGGAACCCACGGCAGACCGCCCCATGCCGCTCATCGTCATGACGGGTGGTGCCAATTTCCCCTTTGCTCTCCCCGGCGCAAAAACGCCGGCCGAGCGGGGTGAAAAAATGTTCCATGCAGATGTTGCCGTCATGTTCACGCCCGGTGCGTGTGATGCTTGCGATTCTGCCCCCATGAAAGCCGGGCGTATGCCTTATCCCATCGGCTATGCCGCGTTTGCTCCTTCGGAGAAGGGAATGGTGGTGGCCGGTGGTTGCAATGCCAATGGTCACTTGGCAGATGTTACCCGCGTGGATGTAGTGGGTTCCCAAGTGCGCACAGAAGCTCTGCCGGATTTACCTGTGACCCTGGCGTACCCCGCCTTTGCGGTGGAAGATGGTAAGCTCTATGTGTTTGGGGGGCAGGAAAAGGCAGACTCCACCACCTGTCTGAAACGCAGCTTCGTGCTGGATTTGGACGACACGAACGCCGGGTGGAAAGAACTTGCCCCCATGCCGGGTGATGGCCGTATGTTGGCCGGAGCCGGTGCGGTCGATGGCAAAATCTATGTGGCCGGTGGCTGCTCCTTGCACCCTGATTCAAAGGGGCAAGCCGAGCGTACATACCTCAAGAGTGTACTCTGCTACGACCCCGCCTCCGACACTTGGTCTGCCGACATGCCCGATATGCCCGAAACCATCGTGGGAGCTGCCAATCCGCTGCCTTCCATTGCCGGTACTCTCTACGTGGTGTGTGGCGACCCCGGCAACTTCTACCGCGCTTCGCTGGTAGGCAAGGCTCCCGCCGTGCATCCCGGGCAGAATAAGACTGTCTATTCCTTCTCTCCCGCTTCCGGAAAGTGGAGCAAGGAAGGAACCAACACCATCGGCGTGGCCACTTGTCCCGCCGTGGCAACGGATAGCTCCATTATCATTGTCTCCGGTGAGACTCACCCCGGTATTCGTACACCCATTATTTCCGTTCTCAATCTCTCCAAATAAACAACAACACACAACAACAATATGCCTGAACCTAATCCCATCCTGTCGTTCTTGGCCGATCTTACCCCTTGGGTAGCTATCGGTATTGCTGTGCTTGCTGTCATGGCTGCCTGCAAGAAAGGACTCGGTAAGACCGCTATATCCCCCAATGCACCTGTGACCAAACCCGGAAAGTGGGCTTGGATTGCCGTGGCTGTACTTTGGGTGGTGGTGATGCTCAACTATTTCGACCGCCAGCTGCTAGGCGTGCTCAATAAATCTATGACCGAAGGTCCCGGATGCATTGAGATGACGCAGGCTCAGTTCGGTATGGTGACGTCGGCTTTCCTTATCGTATACGCAGCCCTTTCTCCTGTGGGTGGTTACCTCGCCGACCGTTTCAGCCGCTCTTTTATCATCATGTGTTCCTTGGTGGTGTGGTCCGTGGTGACCTGGATGACCGGTAAGTCCGAGACATACGAAGAATTGCTGTTCTGGCGTGGCATGATGGGTGTGAGCGAGGCTTTCTATATCCCTGCTGCTCTGGCTCTTATTACAGACTACCACCGCGGTGGTACACGCTCTCTTGCAACCGGTTTGCACATGAGCGGTATTTATGCCGGTCAAGCTTTGGCTGGTTGTGGAGCCTTGATGGCCGGCGATCCTTGCCAGCTGGGATGGCGCCTCACTTTTGAGGTGTTCGGTTTCATTGGTGTGGCATACGGTCTTATCGTGCTCTTCTTCCTGCGTGATCCGAAGGCTGAAGAAGCTTCTACCACCGAAACAGCCGAGGAGACAGAAACACCCGTTTCTACAGCTCCCTCTTTCACGATGGGGCAGATGCTCAAGGGGGTCTTTTCTGGCCGCGGCATGTATATGCTGTTGCTCATGATTGCTTTTGCCGGTTACACTAACTGGTTTTTGCTCAATTGGTATCCTCGCTTGCTTCAGGATTTTCTTGCTAATCTTCATGCGCTTGGGCTTAATCTTGATATCACAGACGAGGATGCCGCAGTACACTCCACGTCTTGGCTTAGCCTGACAAAGTACATCTCTGTTCTTGGTTGTGCACTCCTTGCAGACTTGTGGTATCTGCGCAATAAGAATGCCCGTGCCTATGTGCCTGGTATCGCTTTCTGCTTGGCTGGTCCCTGCGTCTTGCTGGCCGCTTGCTTCGATGTTCAACTTGGTTTCTATGCCGTAGTTGCACTTGTGGCAACGCAGGGCGTTGCTCAAGGTGCAATGGATGCTACTCTCATGCCTGTGCTGCGCACCACGATTGATGAACGCTTCTCTGCAACTGGCTACGGCTTCTTGAATCTTACGTCCGTAGGAGCCGGTGCTCTTGTTGCTTGGTTGGGAGGTTGGATGAAGGATGAAGGTATTGCTCTCACCACGTTACTTGCTATAGGCGGTATTGCCATGATACTTTGCGGCCTCATCTTGTTCTGTCTGCCCAAGAAGGGCAATGATGCGGCAAAAGCGTAAAAATTGATTGCAAGGATGAAACTCCCCTCCCTCATTCTCTGTGCAGCAGCCGTGTTGGTGGCGCTTCCCATGGCGCCACCGGCCTACGGCGATAGTCGCAAGGCCAAAACAACCCAGCGAGACAAGGCAAAGAAGGCCAAGAAGCCCAAGACGGCCAAGTTCGACCCGGAGGCCACACCCTACGAAAATGCCGTTCCGGTGTTCCAAGCGGGGGATGACAACCCCTATGTGAGCATTCGTATCCCCATCGTCATCAAAGCCGGCAAGATGCTGGTAGCCATGGCCGAGGGGCGCTACAAAGATACGGACCAAGGGGAGAACGACTTGATTGTCTCCATCAGCAAAGATGGCCGAAAGTGGTCTAAACCCGTGGTAGCTGCGGCATCCAAGGGAGCTACCTTCAACAATCCTTGCATGATTTACGATGCGGAGGCCAAGCAGATAGTGCTCATGTTTCAGCGCTATCCCGCCGGGGTGAAAGAGCGCAGCAAAGATATTCCCACTGGCTGGGATGATGACCGCTGCATCCGCAACTTCGTCTGCTTCTCCAAAAACGGCAAAAAGTGGAGTACCCCCAAGGATGTGACAGAGTTTACCAAACATGCAGATTCCACCATCACCTGCAGTGGCCCCAACCCCGGGGTGCAAATCACCCGTGGTGAGCACAAGGGCCGCTTGGTTGTCACCTTCAACGAGGCTACGGGCTTTGGCAATTGGGTGGCCACCTCCGCCTATTCCGATGACCATGGTAAGACGTGGAAAATGGGGCAAAAATCCGAAGCCGGCAAGGGCATCAACGAAATTTCATCTGTGGAAAGTGATGACGGAGGCGTGCTGGTTGTTTCCCGTGCATGGGGAGGCGGGCAGCGCAAAGTCACTACCTCTGCTGATGCGGGCGAAACGTGGAGCCCCATCATTTCGCACCCCGAGCTGCCCAGTCCGAATTGCCAGAATGGCATGACCCGCTATTCCCACGCAGATGAAAAATCAAAAGGCAATCGCAGCCGTATCTTGTTCTCCACCCCCTCAAAGAGCAACCGCTCTGATGGTATCATCAAAATGAGCTATGATGGTGGTAAGACTTGGCCTGTGGAGAAATCCGTGGGGCAAGGCCCCTTTGCATACTCCGCCTTGTGCCCCATCAAACCCGGCCTGGCCGGTCTCATCTTCGAGGTAAACGGCGGCCCCATCAAAACCATCATGTTTGCGCCGTTCACGCTGGATTGGCTCACCGATGGTGCAGACGATGGCAAAGCTTCATCTTCCGGTGAAGATGAAACAGAAGAATAAAAGATACTCATAAAGTATTTATAGCGGCCTGTGTCGTTTGCGGCACAGGCCGTTGTAGTTTATATATAGCCCTGAGAGTTGTGCTGTTGCATGCGAGGAAGGCGCCCGGCACGCCGAATGCCGATGTTGGGAGGTACGGAGATGGTGGCCTTTCTTGCACCTCCTGTTTAGTGGCGGCCTCCCAGAACTCTATCTCTTTCTTCAGAATGCTTTTTGGGCAGCTAGGAAGAAATCTCAAATGAGGGTAAAAGCACGTTTGACAAGAGGGGACACAGTGTGTAGAATACGCGTGAATAGCAGATAGTGTAGCAAGAATAATATGGATGTCGTATCGTTACCGCCGGGAACACTCATTGGTAATTACAAGATTCTCAAGGCTCAAGGGCAGGGGAGATTTGGAATTACCTATATAGCCTGGGACAAGGGGTTGGAGCGTAATGTGGTGCTCAAGGAGTGTTTTCCGGCAGCGATATGTCGCCGCACGGATACGGGCGGCTTGGTGCCGCAGCAGGAGCATTTGGAGGATATGTATGTGGCATCGATGGCCGATATGCGCCGGGAAGCGATGATGCTGGCCAAGCTGAGCCACCCGGGGATTGTGCCGGTGTATGATGTATTTGAATCGCAAGGCAGTTTGTTTTATGTGATGCCGTGGCTCAATGGCGGCAGCTTGCGGGAGCGCATGGAGGAGGCACAGGCGGCAGAGACACCGATTGACCCGCAGTTGGCGCAGGAGTGGTTGATGGTGCTGCTGGATGCGCTGGTGTACTTGCACAAGCAAGGTGTGATTCACCGCGATTTGAAACCGGATAACATTGTGTTCAATGCGGAGGATAAACCTGTGTTGATTGATTTTGGCTCTGCTCGTAAGTATGTGGAGCACTCGGTGTCGCAGGGTGAGTTTTCATGGCGTTATGCAGCACCCGAGCACATCACCGGCAAGGGGGAGTTGGGGCCATGGACGGATATGTATTCGCTGGCTACCACTTGGTATGAGTTGTTGAGCGGGTGTGATGCGGAGGATACGGTGCGCCGCCTGCAAAAGGATGAGTTGGTGCCGCTGCGCAAGCTGAAAGAGGCGCGCAAATGGCCCCGTGCCATGGTGGATTCCATCATGCGCAATATGTCCTTAGAGCCCGAGGATCGCTGCGAGACAGCGGAGCAGTGGCGAGATTGGCTGAGTAAAAGTGCCCAGCCGCGCGGTCTGAGGGCCAAGCAGCGTTGGTTCGGCTTGCCCCGCTGGGCTTGGTATCTCTTGTTTGGTGTGGCTGTGGCGTTGGGGCGTTTTGCTGCTCAGCTGTATGTGGAGGCTCATAAGTCCAAACCAATCAGCCCTGATACCATGTATGTGGAGATGGAGGATGGTTCGCTCATAGTGGAGAAAGCTCCGAACTCCCATGATTTGAAACCTGTCATGTTCATTCCCAAGGGGGATAAAAAAGCGAGCAGCGAGGCATCGAGCGCAGCCTCCGATGCCGCGCAGGCACCGGAGCCGGGGAGCCCCGCTTTCATGGAGAAGTTGTTTGCCGATTTTTGTGCGTACCATGCCGATACAATTACGGCTTTTCGCGAGCGGAAAGATGAGTTGTTGCGCCAACGTAGTGCGAACGTGCAGGAGTTTGAGCGGCGGTTGGCTGCGTTGAAAGCCGAACTTTTGCCGCAAATCCGCAAGACACCACGCCCCGCCGGGGATATTGGAAGTTTGGACTCCACGTGGCTGCGCTTACAATTAGAGGTGGATGCCCAAGTGAATGAGCTTTGTCAGGAGTTTAGGGATAAAGACAAGCCGGTGCTTTCAAAATTGTGGGATGTAGTGACCCCGATGCAAGAGATGCTGAATGAGCCGGCAGCTCATTATCCGCCTGGCTCGACGGATGAATTGGTGCGCCTACCTATGCTGGCAGAGCGCTTGAAAAAAGAAATCACCGACGATGTCGGGGTGAGCGCATTATTGCTAGAGGTGCCATGGAGAGATTTTCACCACATCACGGCCGATTGGTTCAAGCAGCGCGGAGCGGATTTGGCCGAGCAAGAGTAGTCTGCTCTCAAATGCTTTCTTCGGTAAACTCCACACCGAGGATGCTGATGTCGTCGTCCTGCTGGGGTTTGCCGGTGAATTGCTGCATGCCGGCTAGGGCGATGTCGATGGTCTCGCGGATATTTTGCGGTGTGCGTTGGCTCAGGAAATCCATGATACGCTGTGCGCCGATTTCCTCGCGGGCGCTGTTCATGGCTTCGATCAGCCCATCTGTGTAGAGCATGAGCTTGGTACCGGGTTCGAGGATGATTTCGCTCTCGCGGTACATGGCAGATTCCAGCAGCCCCAGAGCAGGGGAGCGGGGGATGGGCGGTAGGAAGGTGGAGCCATCCGGGCTGAGGATGATGGGCGCCGGGTGCCCTGCGCCGGAGAGGGTAAGGCGGCGGGTGTTCAGATCCAGATACACGTAGCAGGCCGTGGAGAACATGGTGATGTTGGCCTGGCTGAAGATGCGGTAAAGCTGGCGGTTCAGAGAGGAAAGCAGCAAGCCCGGTGTATCTGCCAAGCTTGAGGCTTGCTCCATGAGCCCGCGCAGCATGGAGGCAATGAGCGCTGCTCGTACGCCGTGGCCCATCACATCGCATATCAGCATGCCAATGCCGGATTCGCCTACAGGGTACACATCATAAAAATCCCCGGCTACGCCGCTGGAGGGCATATATACATGGTGAAAACTGGCCACGCGCCGCAGCCCATCGCCCTCCCACACGCGGTCTGCAATGCGCTGGGGTTGCAAGGCACGTTGCACCTCGCGCGCCAAGCTGATTTCATGCTCCAGAATGCGGTTGCGCTCATCCAGCTGCTGGGCCATGTTCTGGTAGCGATGCTGGGTTTCAATAAGTTCTGTCACGTCCGAGGAAATGCCTACGATGCCTTTCACGGAGCCATCGGAGGCATACCACGGGAACTTGGAGATGCGGCTCCAGGAGCGCTGCCCGCCTTTCCAGGTTTCCAGATGGATGCGGTTGGTGATGGGTTTGCGACTTTCCATCACTTCCAGTTCTTCTTGGCGCGCCACGGTGGCATCTGCAAAGAAGTTGGTGTCCTTGCTGCCGATGAGGTCGGCGGGGGTGGGAACGCCCATCTTGCGCGCGGTGGCCTCATTGGCCAGCACGAAGCGGGATTCGCGATTTTTGAAGTAGATGTTGTCCGGCAGGTAGTTGATGAGCGTGCGGAAGAGGTCTTTTTCTTCCATGGCATGCAAATCTGTCATCTTACGGCGGGTGATATCTACCCACACACCGACAAGTCTCAGCGGTTTTTTGCGCTCGTCACGCTCCAAGAGACCGTTGACGCGAATCCACCGCCAGCCGCGGGAGCGCTGGTTGAGCAGGCGCACTTCCACGCGCAGCGGGGTGGTCATGGGCCAATTGAGGTAGCGCTGCACTTCGGAGAGGAAGAAGGCGCGGTCATCTTCATGGATGGTGATTTCCGGTTCGGTGAAGATGTTGGGAGCATGCTCGCGGATGGGGAGCCCCATCATGCGCAAGCATTGTTCGGTGTAATAGATTTCACCGGATTCCAAGTACCAGCAGTATACCCCCTCCTCCGCGGCGCGCAAGGCTTTGCGGACAATTTTCCAGTTAAATACACCGGGAACGGATTGGGATGCCGGTCGCTGTGGCTCACCATGGCTCATTACCATACAATCTACGCTAAAGCGGCGCCTCTTTCAAGCAGAAAGCACACAATCAGGCCAAAAATTTTACTTTTGCTGCCTAGGGAGTCCTTTACAAGCAGTCGGGAATCGTGTAGCATAGGTGCCGATGAGAGCGTTACTTGCCATGGCTTGTGTGTTGGGGCTGTTGGGGGGTGGCGGGTGTTCTACCGCTGCGTTGGGAGATGCATCCGTTGCAAAGCCACAAGAAGGCACATGGCCCTTGTTTTCCGATTATAAGTCGGCGCTCAACTATGCGTATCGCACAATGGCGCAGGGTAAAACGCCCGTTTGCATGCGCGTGAGGAGTGATGGCCCGCAAATTGCGCAAAAGCTGGCGCGAGATTGTGTGAAATACGCGATGATTTCGCAGATACGCACCGCGGCTTTCGGAAACATGGTCACATTGCACCTTACCTATGTGGACGATACCTTGCTGTTGGCCGCGCACCGTGGAGATTTGCCGGTATCTGCATTGAGCAGCCACCAACGCAATGCCTTGCACAAGATACAAGGGGTGGTGCGCGACATTGTGAGCAAACATTCCGGCCAATACGAGCAGGCTCTGGCCATGCACGATTACATTTTGCAAACGAGCGCTTACGATACCAAGATGAAACATTGGAAGCATGAAACGGTGACGGTGGATTTAATCAATACCCACCGCTCTGTGTGCGATGGGTACACGCGTTTGTACCACATGATGCTTTCTATGGCGGGTATAGAGAACATGATTGTGGTGGGTTTCGGGGGGAAGAATGTGTCGCACTCGTGGAACTTGGTGCGTTTGGATGGAGATTGGACACATGTGGACTGCACGTACAATGACCCCGTGCCTGATGAGCCCGGGCGCACTTTGCGCAATTATTTTGGCATGTCGGATGCCATGATTGCCCGCAATCATGCGTGGAATCGTGCGGATTACCCCAAGGCTTCATCCTCTGCCCTATACTATCCCACCACAAGGGGATTGCATTTTAAGACTTTGGCGGAGTTTTTGAGCTATTGCCCGAGCCATGCCGCAGCCGGGCACAAAAACATCAGCGCTTATGTGCAGGAGCTTGATTCCGCGCGTGTAGATGCAAAGGCGCGTGTGGAGCAAGAGCAGAGTCGCTTGCGCATGAACGTGGTGAAACGTATGCAAGTGGATGCCGCCACCCCCGGCATCATTTACTGCCATTTTCGCTGATGCAGGGCGGCGGGGAGCAACTGCCCGCCTAATCTTCCTCCAGCTCGCGGAGCACGATGTCTGGGTTGTGGAAGGGGTAATGATAGCCGGGGATGGGGGTGCCAAGCCCCAAGGGTTTCCAGTAGGCTCGCATGTTGGCAGGGGGGAAGATTTCGTCCTTGTCTGCGATGTATGCTTTATCCCACTTCAGGCCGATGGTAGGATTTTCCTTGCTCCATGCGGCTAGGTTTTCCAGCTCTGTGATTTTATCGAGCGGGTCGCGGTCGGGGTAGGGGCCATCCGGCATGTAGCGCTCGGCGTCTTGGCTCTCGGCGGCGGGGTTTGAGCCACCGTTGCGAGCCAAGCTGCGCATGGTGCGCAGAACCAAACGCAGACGCATGCCGTAGCGGTCATCCACAGGGTAGGGTGTGCCATTGAGCGCAATGGCTTTGTAGAGGGGCAGGTGGCGGCAGGCTTGTTCGGAAACCCACACACCAAAGGACCATGCAAAGAGGTAGATGCGGCGGTATTCTCCCAGTTCTTCTGCCGTCAGCGGGTGGATATCCGTGTAGTTGCAAATGGCCAGCACATCATATCCGGCCGGGCAGATGTGATTGATGGCGTTGGGGGTGGCTGCCCACCCCAACATGTAGAGAATGAGGTCGCGATTCCCCTCTTTTCTGAGCCAGAACTGCTGCATGTCCGGGAGTTATTCCTGATATTCTGCCCATGAGGAGCTGGTTTCCCACACACGCACGCGCTCCAAGCGCACGCAATCGCGCACCGGGTAGGTACATTGGCCGCTTGCCGCGCGGCGCAAGGCTGCCGCAGCGTGTTGATACACCGCGTAGGCCATGGCTTCGCTTGTGGGGTCCTGCTGCTCGAAGGGGATGATGCGGTCGCCGTAGATGGCGCGGAATTCCGCATAGTGCGGGTCTTGGGTATTCATGCAGAGTGCGTGGTCGAATTGCTCCAAGAAATCCCCCATCATTTCCTTGATAGCCTTGAAATCCAGCACCATGTCTTGCGTGTCGAGCGTGTCTGCGCAGAATACCAACTCTACACTGCGCGTATGCCCGTGCGGGAATTGGCAGCTGCCCGGGTGTTTGGAGAGCAGATGCCCGCTCTCCAATTCAATGCTTTTGCAGATGCGGTACATGCGGGCTCTCAAGCAATGGGCGTGACTCCTTTTTTAAGGATGATGTTGCCGTATTTGGCGGTCTCGCCGCTCACGACAACGGCATAGGCCTGCTTGGCTCGCTCGTAGAAGGCGTAGCGCTCCATGCGCTCAATTTCCCCCGTGTACCCCATGGCTTTGCGGTATTTTTCTTCTACAGCCGGGTCAAGTGTATCACCGGGTACGGCTTCCATCATGATGACGGGGGTGGCATAGCTATCCAGCTCAAACAGGGGAATCATGCCGGCCAGCAGAGCGTCTACACCAATGCCGTCTGCACGCACAACGGTGGAGTTGAAGGTGTGCCCGGGGAAGTGGGCATCGGAGAGCACAATCTCATCTCCATGGCCCATTTCGGCCATGATTTTGAGCAACGAAGGCGATATAACGGGGGAAATTCCTTTCAGCATAGCAACTGTATGCTGCCACAGTTTTGCGGCGTTGTCAATGCCGAACTTTAGTGAAAAGCACGCGGACTGTGAGGGGAGGAAGCGTTGCCGCGGATTCCTCTGCTGCCGCGGGTATTGCTCATGCGGCGGGCGGCTGTGCTGCGGTGTTTCATCCTGTTGCTCGGCAGGGTGGCAGAAAGGTAGGGCAGCAGGCGATCCATGACGAGGATGTAGCCATCTGCGGTGATGTGGATGTGGTCGGATGTGCGGATATTGGCAACCTTGCCATCGCTCATGGCAACGCGGTGCAGGTATTTGCCGCGTGCATCTGCGAGGATGGGGCGAGTGTTGAGGAAGTATGCCCCGTTTTTCTTGCAAGTCCACGCCATGAGTCGCGTGATGGTTTTGAGCTTATTGTCAAAAGTTTGCTTGTCCATGACGGGTGGGCTCATCATGATGAGTGTGGCCTTGTGCTTGCGGACAATGCGGAAGATTTCGATGAGCTTGTTGTGATAAGCCTTTTGCCAGGCTAGGGAGAGGGGCTCGGAGGCTTCGGGCACGTTGTAGATAGGTTGAGAGTCGTTGGTGCCAATCCACATGACCACAATGTGTGGTTTGTGCTCAATCATGTTTTTTTCCAAGACCTGTGGCCAGTTATAGAAATCCGGGCGGGCGAGCCCCGTGGAGCCTTTGCCGATGGGGACGAGGGTGAGGTTGGCGTAGCCATCGAGCGCGCGTTTCAGCTGCGGTCCCAACCCTGCCATGAGGGAATCTCCCGTGAGCAGGATTCGGGTGGGTTCCTGCACGTTGCCTTCGCCCTCGCGAACCAGTGTTCGTGAGGCGGAACGCGCGTGTGTCGGTTGTGCTGCTAATACAGCACAGAGGAGGAGCAGCAGCCCCATCAAAGTTGCTCGCATGGATTTCATTTTCTTTTTCTTCTTTTTCTGCGGGTCGTGTTAGTAGGCTCTGTCGGCTTAAATTTGACAGTGCGAATCAACGGCAGAGGAGCCGTTTTTTCAGCTTCTTCTTCGGTGAGACACCGCTCGGGGTGGGTGGCGCTGAATTCTACTAAAAGTTTTTCTAACACGGGGGTCAGCTGCTGCTTGATGAGAGCTTCGTTTCCTTCTGCTGAAATATGAATTTTATCTTTGCGGCGCAGGCGCACTACTTTACCTTTGGCATCCTTGCGGAAGGCGAGGAAGTGGCCGTCTTTATCCGCGAATGTCTCGTTGGTGTCCACGTATTGAATCCCCAATCTTTGGCAGTGCTCTCGCTGGGCGCGGATGGCTTCG
>Ga0233362_1000020_pt1 | contig 48781 bp, 40 predicted proteins | sample ElkDunMinimDraft_22_FD_180674 | JGI IMG/M metagenome (GOLD analysis project Ga0233362, IMG submission 180674) | Fecal eukaryotic communites from dung pellets of Tule Elk in California, USA - Elk Dung C1 | ecosystem: Host-associated > Mammals > Digestive system > Large intestine > Fecal | place... | reverse complement strand
CCTCGAACTTCCTTTCCCACGGTTTGTTACCTCCCCGCAGTTGTTCTTCAGGTCTGGGATTCCGCATCATCGCGGCTCCGCGCGGACTTTCACCGCAGTGCGCATATCGCGTCGGTCGTACAAAAAAGCCGTCCCCATATCTCAGGGAACGGCCCGTTCAAATGTGTATTAGTGAGGCAATAAGGATTTACTTCTTCTTGCAGCACTTCTTGGTCTTGCAAGGCTTCACTTCCTTCTTGAATACGGAAGAGGGCTTGAACGCAAGAGTGGTAGAAGCGGCAATCTTCATTTCCTTGCCGGTCTGCGGATTACGACCGGTGCGGGCAGCACGGGTCTTCATCTCAAAAGTACCGAAACCTACCAGCTGAACTTTGTCCTTCTGAACAGAGTCGCTGATGGCACCAAGGACAGCCTTGAGAGCCTCCTCTGCTTGCTTCTTGGTGGCGCCTTCACCAAGCTTGGCCTGAATGCAGTCAACAAGTTGAGTCTTGTTCATAGGCCTTCATGATAGCAGTTTAAGGCTGTATTTCAAGAGAAAAAGAACTAAATTGAGGATTTTGTACCGTTTTTTTGCTTTTGAGCGATGATTTTCTTTATTTTAGCTTGAAGAAAAGGGCTTTTGCGCGTTTTGTGCATCATTTCCAATGGAATGCAGCTATGGCCTGTTTCATCTCCTGCACTGCCATCTGCAGGCCCATGAAGAGGGCTCGTGAGATGAGGGTGTGGCCGATGTTGAGTTCTGTGAGGTGGGGCACAGCCACCAAATCAGGAAGATTGGCGATTTGAATGCCATGGCCGGCGTGGATTTCCAAGCCGAGGGCATGCCCCAGCTCTGCGGCTGCCACAAGGCGCAGCGTTTCTGTCCGGCGCGCATCGCCAAGGGTATTGGCAAAGCGGCCGGTGTGCAGCTCGACCATGGGGGCACCGATGGCAACGCTGGCCTCTATTTGCGCGGGCTCGGGGTCGATAAACATGCTCACTCGGCTGCCGTTTTGCAAGAGGGCCTGCACAAGCGGGCGCAGTTCATCCGCACGCCCGGCCACATCCAACCCACCTTCTGTGGTGATTTCTTGGCGGCGCTCCGGCACAAGGCATACGAAATCAGGGCGCAAGCGCAAGGCCACTTCCAACATAGCAGGCGTGGCTCCCATCTCCAAATTGAGTGGCAAGGGAATCTCGCGCCGCACGGCAAAGGCATCTGCATCCTGCATGTGGCGGCGGTCTTCACGCACGTGCAGGGTGATAGAATCTGCCCCGCCTTGCATGGCAGCACGGGCCGCATCCAGCACAGAGGGCTCTGTGTTGTGGGAATCCGGCATACCGGCATAGCGAGCTTGGCGTAGCGTGGCCACATGGTCGATATTGACACCGAGATGAATCATCGTATTGGCAGTGGGGTGAGGGTGATGGGAAGATGTAAAAAGCTCCCGGTCGGCTGTTAGGAGCCGCCGGGAGCTACAAGGGAATCATGTAAGTGTTTAGTGCAGGAAGTGGCGAGCACCGGTGAACACCATGGCAATACCGGCTGCGTTGGCTGCATCAATCACCTCTTGGTCACGGATGGAACCACCGGGCTGAATGCAGGCGGTTGCGCCGGCATCAATAGCAGTTTGCAAGCCATCGGCAAAGGGGAAAAGGCCATCGGACGCAATGACGCTGCCCTTCAGGTTCAACCCGGCCTGCCCGGCTTTCCACACGGCAATCTTGGCGGAGTCCACGCGGCTCATCTGGCCGGCACCGATACCGAGCGTACCGTCCTTATCCGTGAATACGATAGCATTGGAGTGTACTTGCTTGCATACGCGCCAAGCAAAGCGCATAGCCTCCAGCTCATCTGCCGTGGGCACACGATTGGTCACCACCTTGGCTTCCAAGTTATCGAGGCCGAGCGCCTCATCGTCGCGCTTCATTGTCATCACACCGCCGGGGGCTGTGCGAATCATGGGGGTCTTGCAGAACTCGCGCCAAGCGTCCATGTCGATGCGCATGATGCGGCAGTTCTTTTTCTTTTGGAGGATGGCGCGAGCCTCGGGTTCGTAATCGGGGGCGATAATCACATCAGTGAAGATGGCACCCACGATGCGCGCAAGGGCCTCTGTCATGGGGCGGTTCATCACGATAACACCGCCAAAGGGAGCTTGCGTATCCGTTTGGTAAGCACGTTTCCAAGCTTCCACCAAATCTTCATCATCCTGGCCCACACCGCAGGGGTTGGTGTGCTTGAGAATACCCACCGTGGGGCGGCGGAAGTTCATGATGAGAGAGGCAGCGGCATCCAAATCCAAGATATTGGTGTAGGAAAGCTCCTTGCCCTGCAACTGGGTGAAGATGGATTCAAAGTTGCCGTACAGCACGCTGGGCTGATGGGGGTTGTCACCATAGCGGAGGGTCTGGCAGAAGGGCAGATTCAGGGAGAAGTTGTTGCCGGTACTGCCCTCGGCACGGTGGCCCAAGTAGTTGGAAATAGCCGTATCGTAGGAGGAGGTGCGCATGAACACCTTCACTGCCAGCTGCTCGCGGGTCTTGAGCGTGGTGTTGCCTTGGTGCGTTTCCATCTCAGCCAGCACGGTATCGTAGTCGGCAGGGTCGGACACCACGGTCACAGAGGCATAATTCTTGGCTGCGGAGCGCAGCATGGAGGGGCCGCCGATATCAATCTTCTCAATAGCCTCGGCCAGCGTCACGCCTTCTTTAGCTACGGTTTCTTCAAAGGGGTACAGATTCACGCACACCAAATCAATGGTGGGGATATCATTATCAGCAGCCTGCTGTTGGTGCTCAGCCAAATCGCGGCGCTGCAGCAAACCGCCGTGCACTTTGGGGTGCAGGGTCTTCACACGACCATCGAAGAGCTCGGGGGCACCGGTGTAGTCGGAAATCTCGGTGACAGGCAGGCCCAAATCTTTGAGGTATTTGCAGGTACCACCGGTCGAAATAAGCTGTACATTCTGGGCAACCAAGCCCTTGGCGAAGCGATCAAGCCCTGTTTTGTCCGATACGGACAGGAGAGCGCGCTGAATTCTGGTCGTTTCCATGAGATAAGGTTATGAGTTCATTACCGCCCAAGGCGGTACCGCACAGTACACCGAAGCGCCACAAATTGCAAGCCCAAAATGCGCCCTACCCTCGCAAAGCAAGTGCGTTTTTGGTGTCAATCGGCCGTGGAGAGAGTCCCGCTTTTTCAAGTAGGGGAGCGGCTTTTCAAGCTAGATTCTGCCAAGGAGGAGCGGTTACTGAGCGCTTGAATCTTCTTGTTTGGGCTCAGTGTTTTGGTATTTTTTGCGCATTTCCATGAGCGGCTTGACGTACTGCTCAAACTTCATCTGTATTTCGGCGAGCTCTTCCACACCTTCACCACCACCTGCCGCCAAGAGCAGACAAAGAGCATCTATGTGTAAACAGTCTGCCGCATAGTGTAGAGGCGTTTTATTCTTGTCAGTCCGCACCAGCACATCCGCACCGGCCGCAATCAACAGCTCCATGCATGCCTCCGCGTCTTCTGCAGCGGCCAAGTGAAGCGGGGTCTCCCCTATGTAGTTTTTGTCATTCACACCCAATCCCGCTTTCAAGAGGTATTGCACAATCTCTGCATGCCCACATTCCGCAGCCTCATGTAAAGCAGTCTGCTGATACGCATCTCTGGTAGCTACATCCACGCCGGCATCCAACAATAGCGGAATGATATCCATTCTGTTGTTTCTCACAGCTAAATGCAATGTACCCATTCCCATCTCATTATGGGTCTCATGCACATCTGCGCCGGCTGCCATCAGGAGTTTGACAAGTTCTGCATTGGGGCGCTCCGCAATAATGGCATCGATGAGCGGGGAGCTCGTTCCTTCCTTAACGGGCTTCACGGAGGCACCCTGTTGCAGCAACGCTCTGGCCACGTCCACACTCCCATAGTATGCCGCCAAATGCAACGGGGTGCTACCCTCATCATTACAGGCATGGATTTGAGCGCCGTGCTGCAACAACGCCAGGGCAGCCTGTGTGCTATTGCATCTCGCAGCTTCATGCAGCGGGGTATTGCCATCTCTATCCCGAGCTTCTATATCCGCCCCCGCTTGCAGCAGGGTCAGTACATCTTCCAACCGCCCGGCCATAGCGGCATAATGCAGTGGGGTGAGCTCCCACTTATCGCGGTCTTGCGGGTGCGTGTGTATCACCACGGCTCCTCGCTCCAACACATCTCGCGCTTGTTCAATATTGCCGGCATCCAATGCATCATGCAAAGGCGTGCGCACTTTTACCCAGTCGTTTTTGGGGGCCTTTACCGCTGGCTGTTCCGGTACGATAGGCGCTTCTTTTTCCCGGCCCACCTCATGAATCACCAACGCAATCTCGGCACACATCGTCAACGCAGCCAGCACTCCGAATGGTACCAAGCATCCCCATTTCATTTTCTTTCCTATGGCCATGTTTTATCTTGTTGACTCTTTGGCAGCCCCCTTTTTTGTCAACGGATGGGAGCTCTTCATTCATTGAAAGAAAAAGGCAACACCACGCAGACTCAAACCGAACGAGAAACTGCGGTATTGCCTTATGCGCGTGCTAAGCAACGGCGAGTTAGCGCCCTTACTCTTCTGCGGAAAGGGATGCACCTTCCTCGGCGGGGAGCTCGGGATCGGGAAGTATGCCCGGCAAGCAATTGCCGGTAGTTTGCCAATGGTGCAATGCAACGCCTGCGTAGAAAGCAGCCAACAGTACGACAATGATGTAAATCAGATTGGCAATCTTGCTGTTCTTGTTTTTATTGCGGTCAAACTTGGCAGCAGCGGCTTTGAGCTCCTCCAGCGTAAGCGCCCCCCCTTTCTTGGCTGAGCGGGTCACAGACTTTTTGGTCGTTTTCTTTTTTGCCGGAGCCCCCTCAGCAGCCGGGGCTTCTTCTGCCGGAGCCGATTCAGCAATCGCGACTGTAAGTTCGCCCACGGTGTATACAATCTCCGGGCTCATGTACTCAGACTCCACCTTGCGGTCAAAGGCCAAGGTACCGGCAGGGCTCCCCGCATCGGTAATCGCGTAGCCTTCTTCCATGCAAGTAATCGTGCAGTGCAGCTCGGCCAAGCCCGGCACCCCAGGCACGGAGATGTGGCAATCTGCGCCGGAGCCGATGTTGTACGCAGCTCCCACTTCGGTAGGAAGTTCGTACGAATATGAATCTGTTGCGGTGGAAATGATGAGTACGGCCATAGCTGGGATTCAGTATGCCAGATTCCTACCGAAAAGCAACAATAAAATAGCGTGCTATCCCAAAATGATTTCGTTTGTTAGCCTTCTTCCTCATCCTCACGCGGGATACGGGTAGTGAAGCGCATGAGCTCGGCAATGAACGTCAGCGGCACATCACCGGTGGGGCCGTTGCGGTTTTTAGCGAGGGCGAGGTTGGCATCGGAGCCGACGGATTCACGCTCCTCATCATCCTCTGCGTAGTAAGCCGTGCGGTAGAGGAGGCCAATCATATCAGCATCCTGCTCGATAGCACCGGATTCACGGAGGTCGCTCATCATGGGGGTGCCTTTGTTCTTGCCTGTGCGGTTTTCCGGGCCGCGGTTCAGCTGCGCCAGCACGATAATGGGCAGATTGAGCTCCTTGGCCAAGCTCTTGAGCCCGCCGGAGATTTCTGCAATTTCGCGTTCGCGGCTGTTTTGCGCCTGCTTGGTGTGAGAGCGCATGAGCTGCAGATAGTCGATACCTATGGCACACAAATCCGGGTGGTCGCGCATGACACGGCGCGCCTTGGCTCGCAGTTCAGAAATGGAGATGGCGGCGGTGTCATCAATCACCAGCTTGCTGGCGCGCAGCTCATTCATGGCCACGGAGAAGCGCTTCATGTCATCCGGCGAGAGCTTGCCCTGCTGGGCAATGAGCTTTTGCTTGCTCACGGCGCTGCGAGCATAGAGCAAACGCTCCACCAGCTGCACGCTGGGCATTTCGCAGGAGAAAGCAAGAACGGGTTTCTTCAAATCCAGCGCCAAATGCTCAATGATGTTGAGAAGGAAAGAGGTTTTACCCATGGATGGACGCGCAGCTATGACGAACAATTCGCCTCCTTTCAAGCCGTTTATCATCTTATCCATCTTCGGGTAACCGGTGGAAAGGCCCAAGATTTCGCCCTTGGTGCTCATCATGCGCTCCAGATTGGTCACGGCCATCTCAATATCACGCTTCAAGCTCCATTCCTCGCCCTTGGAGGCACTTTGGCGTATCTGCAACACAGACTGCTCCGTCTGGTCCAGCAGCGATTCCACCTCCGCCTCACTGGTGTAGGCCGCTTGGGTGGCTATGTTGGCGGTCTGAATGATGGCGCGGCGAATGTACTTTTCCTTGAGTGTCTCAAAGTGAGTCTTGTAGAGCGCCGTGGTGGTAGCAAAGGTGAAAATATCAACCAAACCGGCGTGGCCCCCCACAGCCTCCAGCTGCTTGCGGTCCGTGAGTTCCTGTGCCACGGAGGTGGTGTCTATCGGCACTCCCTTCTCATAGCGCGTGCGGAATATCTCCCACAAAATTCGGTGTGCAGGCACGTAGAAGTATTCTGCTGTCATGCCGTCCGATATGCACTGGGACACGATATTGGTAGGGTCTATTGTCATCATCGACAATAAACTCTTTTCCACGCCGGGTGCCTGCGGTGTCATGACAGTTTGTACACCGCTATCTCCCCCTTGCCCTTTCAGGTCTATCTTCTCGTTCCTCTCTGCACTCATGAGCCCGCACATACTACCTGCTATGCCTCCTCTTGGCAAGATTTTATTGCACACGATACTCATCTCCGCCCCCTTCCTGCCCTGCTCTATGCTGATTGCGCACTTTTTCTTTTCTTATCTCTCCCCTCCGTTTTTATCAATTTTTCCTAAATTTTAAAAAATCCCTTGACAAAATAGTTAGTCGGCATTAACATTAACCTTGCCGAATTAGTTCTACCTAACACATGAAAGTTAACACAACAGACGCCACGACGTTGCGCGATGCGAAAGCCGGGCAGACCGTCAAGGTGGCGAGAGTGACGGGCACAGGTTCGCTACGCCAGCGCATCTTGGACATGGGGCTCACGAAGGGGACGGAAGTAAGAATTCGCAAAGTCGCACCCTTGGGAGATCCGCTGGAAATCACTGTACGCGGCTATGAGTTGTCGTTGCGCAAGGCTGAAGCAGCGCGCATCGAGCTGGTATGATTTTTATTTAAGCAAAAGTTAGTTTTAGTGAACATGAAACGAACGATAGCATTAGCAGGCAACCCGAACAGTGGCAAGACATCCCTTTTCAACGAATTGACCGGTGCCAATCAATATGTAGGCAACTGGCCCGGCGTGACAGTAGAGCGCAAAGGCGGGCGATTGAAAGAGCACGAAGAAGTGGAGGTTCTGGACTTGCCGGGAATCTACTCGCTTTCGCCGTACACCCCCGAGGAGATGGTGACCCGCCACTATCTGCTGGACAAGCAGCCGGATATGGTCATCAACGTAGTAGATGCCACAAACTTGGAACGCAATCTGTACCTGACCAGTCAGCTGGCAGAAACCGGCGTACCCATGGTTGTGGCGCTCAACATGATTGACTTGGCAGAGCAACGCGGCGATAAAATCGATACCGATGTACTGAGTAAGGCCTTGGGTTGCCCCGTCATCAAAGTCAGCGCACTGCACCAAACAGGTACAGATGCACTCATTGAGCAGATTCTCAGCGACAAAGAATACACCCCTAAGCCTCTATCCTTCAGCCCTGCGGTGGAAAATAGCATCAGCGCACTGGAAGAGAAGCTGCGGTGCAATCGCTGGACTGCCATCAAGTTGTTGGAGGCGGATTCAGAAGTCATCGCCGACAAGACACCCCAGGAAAGGCACGAGATTGCGGAGGTGCGGCTGAACTTGGAAAAAGAGATGGGGGATGACATTGCCTCCATCATTGCCGCCGGTCGCTACGATGCCATCACCGCCATTATCCCGCAGGCCGTGAGCAAGGGTAAAGTGGGCAATAGCTTCTCCAACAAACTCGATGCCATCCTGACACATCGCGTGGCCGGCCTTGCCATTTTCGTAGCGGTGATGTGGGCTATCTACCATATCTCCATCTCCACCATCGGCGATTGGGGCACGGCTTGGGCCAACGATGTGCTCTTCGGCGAGGTAGTACCCGCATGGCTGGGAGGCTTTATCGGCAACACCCCGGCAGATTTGAACAGCATGGTCATGCTCAGCACCGTGCTGGCTCTTTGCTTCATCTTCCCCATCACCCTGCGGCGCCTGCACGATTTGGGGCTCAACGGCCTTTGGGTATATCTCATCATCGCCCCCTTTGTACTGGAATACATGTGCCCGCACCTGCCCGGGATGGCACACACCGTGCTCATGGTCGTCCTGCTGGGAATCAATGTGCTCTTGCAACTTGCCTGTATTGCCCTGCCCGGCCACAAAGGGGCCAATAAGTACGGCAGCGAACCCAAGCGTTTCAGTTTCAATCCGTTCAAGCTCGATGGGCGCATAAATCGCACCAGCTACGTAGCATGGTACATCATTCTGAGCCTGCTCTTTGTAGGAGTGGGAGCCTTGGGTACAGTCACGCTTGATTGCAGTCCGGCACTCTCCGCCCTCATCTCCAACGGCATTGTGGCCGGCGTGGGCGCAGTGCTGGGATTTGTGCCGCAGATGGCGGTCCTCTTCCTACTGCTGGCACTGCTGGAGGACTGCGGCTACATGGCCCGCGTGGCGTTCATGATGGATCGCATTTTCCGCACCATCGGTCTTTCGGGCAAGTCATTCATCCCGCTGCTGGTAGCCATGGGCTGCGGCGTGCCGGCAGTGATGGCCACCCGCACCATTGAGAATGAAAAAGACCGCCGTATGAGCGTGATTCTCACCACCTTTATTCCTTGCGGCGCCAAGCTGCCCATCATTGCCCTCTTTGCGGCTTTGGTAGGAGAGAATGCCAACATTGCCACCATCGCCTACTTTGCCGGCATTGGCTCCGTTATCGTGGGCGGCTATATTCTGCGCAAGACCCACATGTTTGCCGGCAGCTACACGCCCTTCGTGATGGAGCTGCCCGCCTATCACACCCCGCGTGCAGCCAATATCAACATGCGCGCCATGGAACGCTGCAAAGCCTTCGTACGCAAAGCCGGTACCGTTATCTTCCTGGCCTGCGCCTTCATCTGGTTCACCAGTAACTACAACTGGAAGATGGAATACCTGAACACCGATGAAGATGCCGCCGCTATTGATAAGAGCATGCTCGCCTCTATCGGCAATAGCTTTGCGCCCCTCTTCACCCCCTTGGGCTGGGGCGAGTGGAAGCCCGCCGTCGCAACAGTAACCGGTCTTGTAGCCAAGGAAAACGTAGTAGGTACTTTCGGTGTGCTCTATGCCCCTGCCGCCGCAGGAGAGGAGGAAGCCCCGGCTGAAGAAGCAGCACCCGAAGAAGCCGGAGCCACCAACCTGCTGCCCATGCTCAGCGCCTGCTCCGATGCAACCGTGGGCCTTTGGGATGCCGTGGCTGCCACCGGCAGCGAATACGCTCTGCCCGAAGGTGCCGGAGATGAAGAAGAGGCGGAAGAAGAAAGCGAGGAGGCCGGTGTGGCCGCCAACATCAAAACGGCAGGTGCATTCACCACCATCAGCGCGCTTTCCTTCATGCTCTTCAACCTGCTCTGCGCTCCTTGCTTTGCCGCCTGCGGTGCTATCCGCAACGAGATGCACAGCGCCCGCTGGACCTGGTTCGCCATCGGCTATATGTGTGTGTGGGCCTACATGGTATCCTTCCTCACCTACCAATTCGGCATGTGGGCGACCACCGGAAGCTTTGCCTCCGGCCAGGTTATAGCCTGTCTGGTAGCAGCCGCCCTGCTCTACATGATTGTACGCCGTGGTCACACACAAGCCAACTAAACAACAACCTACTTTTAAGCCTCAACTATCCCATGAATGACCTCATCATCATCCTGATTCTCATCCTGGCAGCAGCAGCCGCGCTCTACTCCTGCATCCGCAGGCGCGCTAAGGGCGGTTGCTCCTGCGGGGGAGACTGCGGCTGCGACTGCAGCTCATGTCACAAAAATCAAGATAAAAAGTAATCCCCAACTACCCGCCATCCTTAGGGATTTACTACCAAAACACCACCATGATGAAAAAGAACATAATCGCATTGGCACTGGCCGGACTTATCGCCGCGCCGGTATTCGCGGAAGAAGCATCAAAGCCTCAGGCAGGAGATATTCTCCAGAGCATCAATATGTTCACACCTGAAGAGGGCGATCCTTCCTACAAAGTAAAAGCAGACGAGCGTTTCGGCACCCAATGGGCTGTTGATATGGCCTATGGCTACTGGCACAGCCACAACACTGATGCCGCCATGCATAGCAACGCCAACCTCGCGCTGATTCACGCCCAACTCAACCAACGACTTATCAAAGATGACGCAAACGGCGGCACTTGGCTGCGTGTCGAATTCTCCGGCTCCTGGGGCTTGGATCACGAATCCGCACGCACAGACATGATGCTGACGGATGCTTTCGGCAGCGCTACCTACCCTCATGCAGATATCTACGGTGGGCACGATGGTGTCATCCCTGAGCTCGCCCTCATGCAATACCTGGCCGGCAAGCGCGTTTGCATCATTGCCGGTATGGTCAACCTGACCAATTATTTCGACGCCGTAGGCATTGCCAATGATTCTTTCTCAAGCTTCACGAACGATGGCTTCATCAACTCCTCCGTGCTGGGGCTGCCCGATGCCAACTTGGGTGCCGTTGTGCAGGCGGAAATCGACAGCAAGAGCTACGCCATGTTCGCCTTCTCCCGCGAAGCCACCGGCTACGGCGACAATCCCTTCTCCGAGGGCAACGGCAGCTTCCTGCTCGTGGGTGAATACGGCCGCATCTTTGCCGATGGCAATGCCACCTTCCGCATCAATCCCTTCTACCGCCACATCGATAATCTGGACGGCTCGGGGGATGACAACGCCGGCTTGGCCGCCAGCATCGAATACACGGTGAACGATTATCTCACAGTGTACAGCCGCAGTGGCTTCGGCTTCAAGCAGGACCTCGGCAACGCGTTCGACTTCTCCTGCGGTGCCAATGTGAAGCTCATCCCCTCCCGCGAGGATGATTTCCTGGGCGTTGCCTTTGGCGTGTTCAAGGGCTGCGCACCCACAGACAACAATCGTGAATACGTGGCAGAAGCTATGTACAGCCTGCAAATCAACGATTATTTCAAGATTGTGCCTCACATCCAATACATCGCCAACCCGGCATACGATGCAGAGAACAGCGATGCTGTGCTCATGGGCGTGCAAGGCGTCTTCTCTTTCTAATGTCCTTAATGGATATTGTGCTGTAACGTGTATGTAGAAAAAGGCGGGGACGCAAGTCCCCGCCTTAATCGTTGGCATGTTCAGCGGTACACCGCCGCGCTCCACTCAATTGAGCGGAGGCACCGTGTCCTGAAGCTCTACAAATTGGGCCTCCGCACCCAGCCCCCCCATTTCGTTGAGCAACTCACGAATACGTGAATTGAGGCGGTTGTAGTCGATGGGGCCCTTCTCTTCCTCCGCAGAGCCGGGGAAAATGATGTAGGAGACCCCCAAATCCGACACTGCGCGTGCATAGACGCTAGCCTTGGGATTCACCTCTTTACACAGGCGCAGAGAGGCCTCACCCGTCTTGAAACGCGGCCCGAAGTCGCCCACAATGGCGGGGAATACGCGGTTGCCCACAATCACCGCCGCATAATCGCCCGCTTGGGGGCGGTAGGCGCTCTCTTGACCGGATTTGACCGTAAGCGGCACCACGATGAAAGGATCATACTGCGCCAGTAAGAAGCTGTAGCGCTTCAAGTCTGCAATCACAAGCTGCGCATGCTCAATGGCGGATTTATTATCTTTCGGATTTTTGCGCAGTTTTTCCAAGCGCTCCTGCCAGCCGGGCAAGAGCGGATTCACACGCTCCGTACGCTTTCGCCAGCGGTAGGAGGTAGAGGGCTGGTAGTGGTCGCTCTTGCGGATGGATTCCGGCATGGTGGGAAGGCGGTCGCCATCCGAACCATCGGACACCACATCCATATCTGCCTGAATCCACAGCACTTTGCGCCCGGAATCCGGGGCTTCTATCTCCAGAATCGTATCAGTATCGTAGAAGTTGTGGCGATCCAGCAGGTACGAGATGGTGGCAGCATTTTTACGCACGCGGTTCTGCTTGTGCAAGTACAGCGCGTGATACCACTGGGAAACGTGTGCTTTCTCCATCAACCGGGGGAATTGAGTCAGCACTTTGGGAAGCTGCGGGTTGGCATGCAAAAGCTCATCCCCTTGGGCAGCGTGGGGCATGTACAAATCCATGCTGATGTTGACCTGATACGCCTCACGCTTGCCACGGTCCTGTGCAGCTGTGGTTCCGGGATTGAAATGAATGTTGCTACGCAAGTTAGCTCCGGGAGAAATGGTGTTGAGGTGCTCGAACCTGCCCGGTTCCACACGCTCCGGCAAAGCCGGAGGGAATGGGGGCAGCTCAATCGTGGGCATCGCAAAGGCGCTTTCAGGATTCCACGGGGTGTGCGGCAGCTCTTCCATAGGCAGCGCCGGGGGCTCCGGTTGCTGTGCAGGAGCGGGGGCTGCCGCAGGCTCGGGCTTCACCATCACCTTTTTGATGACCACGCGGGCGGGGTCTCGCAGTTCGCGCACCAAACGTGCCGGATATGGAGTATACAGCGACGCCGCACCCACGCCAAGCACCAGCAGAAGGCCAAGTTTAAACCACGTAAAAAAACGGCGGGAACGTCGGGGTGTTGTCTTGCTCATGATTCAGGATGAGTAGCAGTAACCTTGCGGGGGCGCATGCCCATGATAAAACGCAAAACAGGCAGTGGCAAATTGCGTACCAGCAAACCGGCCATGCGTATTTTAAGGGAGGGATAATAGCGGGCCTTGCCCCGGCCAAGAGCGCGCAATGCACCGTTCACAACGGTGGCTATTTCGGTGTAAAACCATTTCTTAAAAGGGGCTGAGCCATCGGAACACCCCTGCCGCCGCGCTACATCACCAAAGCCTGTGTGCACCGGCCCGGGGCATACCGCCAACACCGGCACACCACTGGCAGCCATTTCCAGACGCAAAGCTTCAGAAAATGAGGCAACAAATGCCTTGCTGGCCGCATATATCGCAAAATCAGGTATGGGCAAATCTGCCGCCAAAGATGCTATATTGATGATACCCCCGCCCTGCGCCTTCATGAGCGGCGCAAACGCATGGCTCAGCTCCACAAGAGCCTGCACATTCACCTGCACCATGCTGGCATTGCGTTCTACCGTGGCAGATGCCAGCTCCCCATAATCCCCCAGCCCCGCGTTGTTAATCAATAGTATTTTGCCGTTGGTGGACTGCGCTTTCAGCTTATCGATGAGCGTGCGGCGCGCATCTGTTGCGGCCAAATCACACTCCTCCACCCATACTTCCAAACCGGGGTTTTCCTCTTGGAGCTCTCCTGCCAGCTTTTGTAAAATCTCACCGCGCCGGGCAATAAGCACCAAGCGCCCGCAAGATGCGGCCAAACGCCGGGCAAAAGCCGCCCCGAATCCCGAGGAGGCACCGGTGATGATAGCTTGCTGATACTTCATGTACTGATGATAAGATCCGTCTGTTTGATGGTGGAGGGCGCATCTTCTGCTGCGGGAGCAGGAGTCCGTGCCGGCGTGGGCACAGGTGCGGTAGCCCCGGGTGCAGAGTTCTCCCCATCCCGGCTGCGCTTCGTTTTCTTTGGCGGTGTGGCGGACACTGAGCCCTGCTGCGTTGCCGCCGGTGCAGCAGCGGCCGGCACCGAAGCGGCAGACGAAGCCGTAGCTGCAGCGGGCGCAGCGGCCGGCACCGCAGCAGCAGCTGGTGCCACCCCTGGAGCGAGCTGTGGCGCAACAGCCCCGGTCGGCTGGGTACTCTGCCCCGCCTCCGTAGCCGGCGCAACCTGCTCTCCGGGCTGCCGGGTCGCGGCGGATTGCGCGCGAGCGTTCATTGTATCAGCATGAAGCGTAATGTCAAACCATTGGTCAACCGTGTATGTCACCCCATCCACCTTCACATCGTATTCCAACAAGTCGTACCAGCGCTCCCCTTCATAGACAAGGCTTTGTCTATCAGCCGTCTCGCGGATGACTTGTTTCATGATTTCGTATTCCTGCGCAATGACAGACATTTTCGCATCCAGCATAATCCACGCTGTTTCACGCGTGAAGCCGGGGCCGCCCTGCACATTGCGATGGCGGCTCAGATACAAGGCCTGAGCCTTGGCCACCCCCGCAGCCAACTGCTGCACATAGGCCTCCGGCAACAAAGGTTGCTCTTTCTCCGGTTCTGTTTCATGCTCTTCCACTTTCTCGCCCATAGCGGTGCGCAAATCCAAGCATTCATAATGATCTGCCCGGGAAAGGCGCCGGCACTGCACGCGAAACTGCTTGTTCAGGAAATCATGGCGGCGGCACTCATTGGGCGCAAGACGCATCACCTCTGCGGCGGTCGTGCCCGCGAGGGCTGCTGAATATTCTGCCCAGCAGGTTTCGTAATCGATAAACAAATTCCCCACATCAAAAGCATGCAATTCCGCTGTCGGCTTATCCTTAATATAAGCCAACATCGGCACCAAGCGCTCCAATGAGATGTTCAACTTCTGCAATGCTGCAACTACCGGCGAACTTTGACTTACAACCGGCACGGTTGCTGTCATTTCCTGCACAGGAGCAGCCGGGACAGGGTCTGCCCCTGCCATCAACGAACTCCCTACAAACACGGATACGATTACCTGCGACTTCATGAATGGTGCCGGCCTCTGCTCAGGCCATACTCCTTTGTATCACACTCGCACGCGCATTGCAAGCACCCTTTGCTGTCAAATTGACATTTGAAGCTACACCAGCATGTGTTTTACCGATAAAAAAAATCAGCCTTCCCTTTTCTTTGCCCTGATATTTGCCATTTTGCCACCGTTAAAAAGATATTGGGGGCACGGGAACAGTCATGCTCCATCAAAAAACATCCGGCGCAAAAACCAAGCAGCCAACGATTGCCGCCAGCCCCATCAGGGGCCAATCAAGTGCATCGCTCACATCGCAGCCCCATTTGCGCACCTGCCTGCTGATGACGTGGATGCAGGCCAAACCCAGCACCATAAAGCTGTAGAAACCGCGAGCTCCCGGAGACGCATTGTAAATACTAATAATCAACCAGATGAGCCACACCAAACTAAGTGCCGATATCAATTTATTCCCGCCCTCATGCAAGGTGGCACGGTGCAGGTTGAACAGCATGAACAATAGGGCCACACTCCACACCTGCGGAGAAAAAAACAGCAGCGCCGGCCCGGCTGTAAATTCGTAGTAAAAGGCAGGCGCATAACACGCCACAGAAAAAGCCAAAGAGCGGCACACACTTCCCAACAAACCACCACGAAAAACAATCCCCCAGAATAACACTAAAAGCACATACGGAGCATAGCTCAAAAGCCCCCGCCCCACATAAAAAAACAGCATCCACAATGCCGCCAAAGTGGCACATAACACCAGCGGCACCAACCATGAAAGGTGGCTCCTATAAAATGCTGCATAGCGAGAGTCTGCCGATTTCACCGAACGCACAATGCGCACCACCATCACGCACACCCACGCCGCCACGGCCAGCAAGAGCATGGCCCCCGAGCCCAACACATTCGTATACCGAAATGCAGCACAAACGCAGCCCCACACAAATGCAGCAAATGCCACATCCAGCCCCAGCGCATGGGGCAACAGCCACTTGGGCATCGTCTGGCGTTCTTCTCCGTTCATCAATGCTTTAACTTTCCTTTTTCTCGTCCTTCTTTTCAAGTTTTTTCAATGTCATTTTCCCGTATTTTGCGCAGAAAGCCTCTACCGAGCACATAGCAATTTCCCTTTTGGATTGCAATTTATCAAGAAGCGTGTATACTACCCGCGCATGCTCACCATCAAGAAACTGACAAAGGCACACGCAGGGCGCACCCTGTTTTACGAGACAGAACTCATCGTAAACTGGGGTGAGCGCATAGCGTTGGTGGGGCCAAACGGGGCCGGCAAATCCACCTTATTCCGCATGATATTGGGGCAAGACAGCCCGGATGAAGGCGATATTGTGATGGATGAATACGGCGTGGTGGGCTACTTGCCGCAGGAGGCCGGCGACCCGAGCGACCGCACTGTTCTTGAAATTGCCACAAGCATCACGCCCGAAATGGGAGAGGCCATACGCACCCTGCGAGAGTGCGATGCCAAGGGCGACAACAGCAGCGATGCATACGCCCACGCTATGGATACTTTCATCTCCCACAATGGCTACCAGCTGGAGCCCAAGGCTAAGCGTATTCTGAAAGGTCTGGCCTTCAAGGATGAGGATTTTCACCGTCCGGCACGTGAGATGAGTGGTGGCTGGGTTATGCGCGCCCACTTGGCGCAGCTGCTGGTGGCCGAGCCGGATTTGCTGATGCTGGACGAGCCGACGAACCACTTGGATTTGATGAGTTTGCTGTGGCTGCGCCGCTACCTGATGAATTATCCCGGGGCCATCTTCATGATATCGCACGACCGCGATTTCATGGATGAGCTGGTGGAAACGGTGTACGACATTGAGAACGCAGAATTGGTACGCTACACAGGCAACTACACACGCTTTTTGGAGCTGAAAGAGCAACGCTACGAGATTTTGCTGGCCGCTTGGCGCAACCAACAGCGCGAAATTGCCCATATCGAGTCTTTCATCGATCGTTTCCGCTCAGTGGCATCCAAAGCCGCCCAAGTGCAGAGCCGCGTGAAACAATTGGAAAAGATGCGCCGCATCGAGAAGCCACGGCAGGCCCGCCGCTTGTTCAAGTTCATTTTCCCGCAGCCGCCTCGCAGCATGCAGCGTGTACTGGAGCTGGAAAAGGTGGGGCAAAGCTACGGCGAGAAGAGCATCTACAAGAACCTGGATTTGCTCATCGAGCGTGGCGACCGCATCGTGCTGGTGGGGCCCAATGGTGCAGGCAAATCCACCTTGCTGAAGATTTTGGCCGGTGTGGTGCCTATTGATGAAGGTAAACGCACGCCCGGCACCACTACACGCATTGGCTATTTCTCGCAAATGCGCTCGGAGAACCTGACACCGAATTTCACGGTGTTGGAGGAAATCATGAATGCCGACCCGGAGCTGCGAGAGGAAGAAGCCCGCGCGGTGTTGGGCTCCTTCATGTTCCGCAAGCTGGATTGTGAAAAGCGGGTGGAGGTACTGAGCGGTGGTGAAAAATCGCGTCTGAGCTTGGTCAAGTTCCTGGTGAATCCGCCCAACTTGCTACTGATGGACGAGCCCACCACACACTTGGATTTGATGAGTGTGGAGGCGCTCTCCCAAGCCTTGAAACGCTACGAGGGCACACTGGTGTTCATCTCGCACGATGTACACTTCATCCGCTCCTTGGCAGAGAAGACGCTGCACATCAACCATGGCACCGTGACTCCCTACGCCGGGGGCTACGATTATTACTTGGAAAAATCCGGATTGCTGGATAATCCGGATGCCATGGACCAGTGATTCACCTCACTTGGCAAGCGTGCGGCGCGAGGCAGCGGAGACCTCGCGAATCCACCGGCTTTGCGGCATGGCAGAGGCTTGCGCAGCCGTGAACGGCATACGGGGACGCCAGTTGCAGCCCCCCTCTGTGCCCGGTGTGTTGAGACGCACCGGCACATCGAAGAGCTCGGTCCACATCATCGCAGCATAGGCAGAGCGGCACGCATAGAGCGCACGGTAAAGCGCATCCTTGATTTCCGGATTCCATTCTTGCAGATACTTCTCCAAGGGCAAATGAGCATAATCTCCCAGCCAGGCAAGCACTTGACCGCAATCTTTGGCCGTGCGGAGAATCTGCCGCAGCTCATCCCCGGCGATGTCCGGGTCTTTCGCGGCTACCCGGGCACGCTGTACGTGGGAAAACCACTCGTTCCAATCATGACAGAGCGGCGGAAAATCATGCGTGGCATAGGTAGCAAAGGAACAAGGGTTGTATGTTTGCCCACTCACGATGCGCCGGTTTGCATCAATTTCCCAATGCGGAATCTTGAATCCCGCAATGCGCAGGCGAGATAAATCCGGCCGCACATAATCCGGCACGCAGCCCAAATCCTCTCCCACCACACGGAGTCCGGGCGCCGCTTTGAGCAGAAGGCTCAGTAGGCGGTCGCCCTGCATCAGATTGGCACGGCGATCCGCCGCCTCCCAATCGGGGCGCGGGCGGAAACCGGGGCGGCGCCCCCCGCAACGGGCGGCAGCCTCATCCGGAGTGAGAGGCAGAAACTCCGGGTTGCGGTCGGGCATCCACGGGAAGGCATAGATGCGGTAAAATCCCAGCACGTGGTCAATGCGGTACATGCCAAAAATCTCTGCCAGTTTACGGATGCGGCGATTCCACCACGCAAAACCATTGGCCTCCATCACATCCCAACGATAGAGGGGGATCCCCCAATTTTGCCCCCACTTGGCGGTAAAGGGATCTTCTGCAAAGTTGCCTTCTGCGGGCGCGCCACCGCTCCACTCCATATCAAAAAGATAACGCTCAAAAAACACATCGCTGCTGGCCACGGAAATACCAATCGGCACATCCCCCATGAGAAGTACGCCACGGGCATCTGCATGGGCGCGCACCATGGCCCACTCCCGCGCGCACAACCATTGCAGCCATTGCTGGTAGCGCTTTTGGTCGCGCGCTTGGGGGCTTTCGCTCGCGAGGCGGCGCGCCAATTCCACCTCCTGGACGGGCCACAGCCACCAAGCCGTAGTGCCATAAGCGATGCTGAGCACGCGGTACGATGCGTAATCTTCCAGCCATTGGCCCTCGGCCTGTACCCAGGCATCAAACTCCGCCCGGTCCGCAGCCAAGGCCGCATCCTCCCGGAAGCGCACCCAAGCCTTATCCAGCAGGTGGCGCTTGTATGCGCGCACACGTGCGTAGTCTACTAGGTCGGGGCCACCGGGCAACTGCAAAGGCGGCAAGGCCTCCGGATAGGGCGGCAGCGGAAGCTCCATACCCGGCACCCGCTCCAAGGAAAGATAAAGCGGCTCCAAAGCCACCGAGCTGATGGCAGAATAAGGAGATGGCGCATCATCCTCCCCCAAGGCATTGACCGGCAGCAACTGCAAAAAGCCCACTCCGTGCTCAGCAGCCCAGTCAATCCACTGCTCCAACGCAGTCAAATCCCCGATCCCGCCGTCATTCTCGCGCCGCAATGAAAAAAGCGGCATCAGCACACCTGTAAAGCGTTGTTTGAGCATAAAATTCTATCAGCGAAAGATACCACAGCCCACGCCTCGCAGCAATGAGAAAGCGTGTATATGTTGTTTTTTTTCTGTTAGTCGGAAGTCATGTCGCATATAACCCCAAAAAACAGCAATTTTTACTTGAATTCTCACCTCTCTTGTGATAGTAGCAGACAAACATTTTCCGTGCCATGGGTAAAGGCTACCTGTGGACTGCTCAACACCGACTCAAGCGAACAACTATGGCAACCCCCAAGAAGACCAGCACAAAAGCTCCCGCCAAGAGCACAAGCAAAACTGCTACACCGGCCAAAAGTAAGACCAAAGCCGGCACCGAAACAACAAAAGATAGCCCTGCCAAGCCCAAAACCACCAAGCAGGAAAATACCAAGCCCAAAAAAGACACGCTGACCCCGGAAGAGAAAGCCCGCGTGGCCAAGCTCAAGGCCACTTTGGCTCTGCTCAAGGCAGACCCCGAATGGCCGGCATTCATTGAAGAGCAAAAAGAAGCTCTGCATGAGTTGCGCGCCACCCTTGTACCCAATATGAACAGCGTGACCCGCGACCACCTTCGCAGCGGTGATTCCAACGTCTCCTCCTCCTCCGGCCAGCATATCGGCGATGCCGGCAGCGAAGCGGAAGTGCGCGAGCTCACCATCCGCCTGCTGGATAAGGACCGCGAACAACTCTACGAAATTGATGCCGCTTTGGAGCGCATTCGCCGCGGCACTTACGGCATCTGCGAAATCTCGCTGGAGCCCATCCCCAAGGGCCGTCTCCGCGTGCGCCCCTTCTGCCGCCTTACGGTGAAATGCCAAGAAGAATACGAGAAAAAATATGGCTCCTACGCCACCTACAAAGCCAAAAATTCGGACCGCGTTGGCTTTGCCGGGCTACAAAATGACATAGAAAATGCGATTTCGCTTGACGATAGCGAAGAATAGTGTAGAATAGGCGCCCGCAAGACAACATTAACGCAATTATGCCTAGAGACATCATCATTCTGGAATGCACAGAAGCCAAGGCGGAAGGTAAAACTCCTTCCCGCTACGTGACCACCCGCAACAAGAAGAGCCAGCGCACCCCCGGCCGCCTCGAGAAGGTGAAGTTCAATCCCTACCTGAAGCGCCGCACGCTGCACCGCGAAATGCGCTAAACTCACCAGACCAAACAGACTCAAGACTATGATTACCGAATTCAAGAGCGTTGAGCGTCGTATCCGTTTCCGCACCTGCAACAAGACAATGCCCCGTCGTCGCATTGACATCCCCGCCGGTGCTGTTGATATGTGCAACCCCGAGTTCCTTTCCAAGTTCACGTCTGAGACGGGTAAGATCCTGCCCCGCCGCGTCACCGGCGTTTCTGCCAAGATGCACCGCAAGATCACGCGCGAAATCCGCCGCGCCCGTGCCGTGAACCTGCTCCCCTAATGATTCCCCATCAGGAGGAGTTCTCGACGGCGAATTGTCGTTGATTGAAGGAGCTTGTAAGCCATCGGCCTGCAAGCTCCCTCTGTTTTTCTGCTTTTGCACCACCATTCCCCTACCCTACCGCCCGGCATGAAAGAGCTCAAAGATACGCAAAACGAGAAAGACACCCGCCAAATCTCCATTGATCGCGTGGGTGTGCGTGATATTCGCTACCCCATCATCGTGAGCGACAAAGAGCAGCGCACCCAATCCACCGTGGCAACCTTGGCGCTCATGGTAGATTTGCCGGAGGAGTACAAAGGCACCCACATGAGCCGCTTTGTGGAGGCTCTGCATGAGCACCGTCGCTACTTGGATGTACACTCCGCCGTGCGCCTGCCCAACCGCTTGCTACGCAAGCTGCCGGCACAGCGCGCTCGCGTAGAGATTGAGTTCCCCTTCTTCCGGCTCAAGAAAGCACCCGTATCGGGCATGGAAGGGATGATGGACTATGACGTTCGCTTTGTGATTGATGCGGAGCGCGAGAAAGTGGGCACATTCACCCTCACGGTCAAGGTACCGGTGACCACACTTTGCCCATGTTCCAAGGCCATGAGCACCCACGGGGCCCACAACCAGCGAGGGATTGTCACCTATTCGGTGCGCTTCTCCGGTGCAGCGGTGTGGATTGAAGACTTGATTGATTTGATAGAAGGGTGCGCCAGCTGCCAAGTATACAGCATTCTGAAGCGCCCTGACGAAAAATATGTGACAGACCACGCCTACGAAAATCCCGTATTCGTGGAAGACTTGGTGCGCAACATTGCCGTAGCCACGGAAAAGTACAATGCCTTTAGCTGGTACCGGGTAGAGGCAGAAAACTTTGAATCCATCCACAACCACAATGCCTATGCCATGGTGGAGCGCACCTTGGTGCAGGAAAGCTGAAGCACAAAGCAGGCTTGCTTTTGCCGCACAAAGCATGTAGAATAGGGGGCGTATGAAGGGCTGTCTCGCAGGAATGGTTCTGTTGTTGGTCGTGTTATCGCTTGTGATTACGATTTTTTATCATGTTTCCGTGAACTCTGAGCTGCGTTTTGAACCGCGAGATGCAAACGCGGAATACATCAACACCCGGCGCTCCTACCGCCCGCAAATTAAGCGAGAGGACGATAAACAACAAGGCGCAAACAAGCAAGATCAAACCCCCGCGCTCTTGGATGATGAGACGGCCGAGGAAGTGACACCATGAGCCATCAAGCCCCCATCATCGGCTACACCTTGGGCGACCAAGCCGGCATAGGCCCGGAAGTCATCCAAAAAGCATTGGCAGCCTTGCCCGCACACATTCGCTGTAAGCCCATGGGCAAAAGCATAGCATGCACCCCGGGCACCCCCACACGCGATACCGCACTGGCTGCGCTGGAGCAACTGGAAAACGCTGCAGCCGCGCTCCGCAGCGGCGAGATAGATGCAGTAGTCACCGCACCTATTTGCAAAGAAGCCATGCACAACATTGGCTTCACCTACCCCGGGCAAACAGAATTTTTTGCAGACCGCCTGGGCGTGCCAAATGTGGTCATGTGCCTCACGGGGCGCCACCTTACCGTGGCTCTTTGCACCACGCACGTGGCCCTCTGCGATGTGCCGCAGCTTCTCACCCCGGAAAAAATTGCCAACACAGCAGCTACCTTGGCTGCATTTTTGCGCAGCACCGGTATTGCACGGCCTCGCATTGCCCTAGCGGGTCTCAACCCGCACAACGGTGAAAACGGAGCCTTTGGGCAAGAAGAAACCCGCTTTATCACCCCTGCTCTGGCCCTGTTGCAAGCACAGGATTCCCAAGCCGAATATGAAGGTCCATGCGTGCCGGATTGCGTGTATCGCGAAGCTGCTGCGGGACAGTATGACGGCGTAGTGGCTCCCTACCACGACCAAGCGCTCATCCCCCTCAAGTTGCTGGATTTTGACAACGCTGTCAACGCGACCTTGGGCATGCCGCGCTTACGCGTGAGCCCGGATCACGGCACCGCTTTCAACATCGCGGGGCGTGGCATAGCCTCTGCCTCCAGCACCATCCGCGCCTTTGAACTCGCTTGGGCAAATGCCATTCATTCCTAACATTTAAGAAAAATCATTTCCCTACATTTGGCGTTTGACCCCAAGCGTATGTTATGCTAGTATAAATCAAGCATATTCGCAATTACTATCCTAACACGCTTCCCTCTCCCCATCGTTATGAGACCTAAAATGGCAGATTTGGCAGACCAAATCAAAGGCGGGCACAAGCTGCCACAATGGCTTATCAACTGGGGTGAGCGGCAGCTGGGATTGCATGCTCTCAACGTGGCACATGCTAAGATTGAAGATGACTGGGATGCCGGCAGCACGGACAATTTTTTCAAATTGGCCTGCAAGTATCTGAGCTTGAACTATGATCTGGAAGGCTTGGAAAACATTCCCAAAGAAGGCCCCTGTGTCATCGTCTCCAACCACCCGCACGGCATGTCGGACGGGTTGATGTTTGGGGATATAGCCATGAAAGTGAGAGATGATGTACGCATTGTCGTCAATGAGTGGCTGCACTGCGTACGCGGCATGCGGCCATACCAAATCAAGGTGGATGTATACGGCGGCGAAGCGGCCAAACGTGCCAACATGGCAGGCATGCGAGAGATACTGAAATGGCTGCGCGAGGGGCACTGCATCTTGGTGTTTCCGAGTGGGTCTGCGGCCACGTATTCACACCGCGACCGCCGGGTAATTGATGATCCATGGCAGGCCAACATTGCAGCGCTCATCCGCAAAACAAAAGCCACCGTTGTGCCCATGCATATAGCAGGGCGCTCGGGTATCCTCTTCCAAATCATCAGCACCATCGCCAAAGGAGTGCGCTCCAACTTCCTAGCGCGCGAGATTCTGCGCGATGGCCGCATGCGCCACACCATCAAACTGGGCAAACCCATAGCACCCCATACCATTGGTATGGTGGAGGGCGATGAAGGACTTTCCGACTACTTGCGTCTGCAATCCATGCTGCTGCGCTATCCTGCCAAGCGCGACTCAGTCCCCACCGCCACACCCCAGCACGAAATTGCCCCGCACCGCCCGGCAGAAGCCTTGCAAGCAGAAATCGAAGCACTACCCGCCGATGCACTCTACTACACCAACCGCGCAGCCGAGCTGGAGGTCTACGCCGTGACGGCCCAACAAATCCCCCAACTGATGCTGGAAATGGGCATTGAGCGCGAACGCACCTTCCGCGCCGTGGGCGAAGGAACCGGCAACCCCAGTGATTTGGATGCCTATGATGCCCACTACATCCACCTCATCATGTGGGACACCCGCGCCAAGCGCCTGGCCGGAGCCTACCGCATTGGGCTCACCGATAAAATTATTGAGGAAAAGGGAGTCAAAGGTATCTACAACGCAGCCTTTTTCCGATTCAACCCGAAACTGATAGAGGAGTTGAAGCACGGGTTGGAAATGGGGCGCGCCTTCATCACCCCGGAATACCAACGATTGGCGGCCTCTCTCGATACCCTTTGGATGGGTATTGGGCAATTCCTCAACCGCCACCCGCAGTATCGCTACATGTACGGCACGGTGAGCGTATCCCAAGACTATACACACACATCCAGAGCCCTCATCTTGTCCTACCTGAAACAGCACGAGATGCACGAAGAATACGCCAACATGGCGCGAGCCTTCAATCCCCCGCGTTCGTACGACTTATACAGCGAGGATGCACGCTTGCTCCCTGCCGGCATGCGGGACATCCGTCTCTTGGCCGCCAGCGTCTCCGCGATTGAGCCGGATGGCAAGGGAATCCCCGTATTATTGCGCCAATACTTGAGACTGGGCGGCAAGATGCTTTCCTTCGGGATTGATGATGATTTTGGGGGTACTCTGGACTGCTTGGTTTTGGTGGATTTGACCAAAACGCCCGAGCGTATTCTCAAACGCTATTGCGGAAACAAGGAAAGCTGAAATAGATACTTCAGAAAGCTTGACAAAGCACGTGGTTTAGGGCAGAATGTAACGCGTGACAAACAGCTCTACCTACTTCTCCGCAAGATTCATCCTCTGCCTTATCGCAGCGGGTATCTTTGCGGCTCCTTCTCTCGCTCAGGAAAAGTTTTTACCCCTTCCCTCGCAGGTTCTCAGTGATTCCGAAATGGAGAACCCGGCCATGGAGTTGACCGACTTGGCCATCCGCAACATCAGTGAGTTGGGGGAACCCCGCATCCCTGAATCTCTCTCCATTGAAAACGACGGAGGGACAATCTCGTTCGACCAAAACAAACGCGTACTCACCTATTCCGGCGGCAAGAACAACGTGCGCCTACGCACCAGTGACGGCACAGACGTGAATGCCCACACCATCCAAGCCGGGCTGGATGACAGCGTTGCCTCGCTCACGGGCCCGCTTATTGTGTACCAGGGCGAAACGCTGACCCGCGCCGAAAAAGGCATCTATAACTGGAAATCCGAAGAGCTGGACATCTACAACGTGCGCACCAAAATACAGGGTATGCTGGTGCGTGGCTCGCACATCGAATACCGCAAAGACACCGAAGGCAAACAGTACATGAAAATTCATGATGCCTACGTCTCCACCGAAGATGTGCAGGTGCCTTCATCTTGGATAGGCGCCGGAGAGCTGACGGTGTATCCCGGTGATTACGGGCGATTGAGCCGCCTGAGCATCGCCTCCGGAGACACAGACATCCCCGTGCCCATTCTGGGGTGGTTCTCCTTCTCCCACTCGCTGAATCCGCGCGAAGGGTATCTGCCGCATCCCGGTGCAAAATCCATCTGGGGTGCCTACTTGCTCAACAGCTATGGCTTCCTGCTTGGCAACCGCCACGTAGAGAACGGCATGCCCGTAGCGGATTACATTCTCACGGCCCATGTGGATGTGCGCGCACGCCGTGGGCTGGGTGTAGGCCTTGATTTAGAGAATGTGGACATGTACAAACGAGCACCCGAAATGACGGGGATTTCGCTTTACTATGCGGCCGATTCCGACCCCATGATTAACCCCACCACCACCCCACGCGACCAAACACGGCACAACCGCTACCGATTGGCCATGCAAACGCTGTGGAATCTGGATAAGCCCGACCTGGATTCCAACCCGCACGCTCATTGGACCTTGAGCACCAACATCAACGCAGTGAGTGATAAATATATGCTGCGTGATTTCTTTGAAGACATTGGCCGCAACAACGACAAGCCGGATAACACCGTGCGAATGGAGCGCCGCACACGCCGCAACCAGACCATGCTCACGGCGCGCTTTGCCACCAATGACTTCTACGCCACGGATGAGCGTTTGGAAGCCTCGTTCTACCGGGTGCGCACCACCATTGGTGATAGCCGAATCAGCTACGAAACACGCTCCAGTTTGGCCGCGATGCAGCAGTATCTGCCCTCGGAACTCAAGTTTGAGTATGAATGGCAGCTTGCCAATCTGCGTACCAAAGAAATGCAGGACTACTACCGCCGATTACTCAACACGCAAGCGTACCTGCGTTTCAATACCACGCACGAATTTTCCACCAGCTTCAACATCCTGCGTTTCCTCAACGTGACACCTAAAGCGGGTGGCGGCTACAGTGGCTATTATGATGTAGAGGGCATTGGCTCGGACAACCGTTTCCTGGGATATGCCGCGTGCGATTTTGACATCAAGTTCCACCGTCATTTCGATAGCTTCCGCATACCCAAACTGGGCATGAAGGGGCTGACCCACATCTTCCACCCCTATACCACCTTTGCGCACTGCAACATTTCATCCTCCAACAGCAGAGTGCCCAAGATGGATACTTGGTCCAACATTGTGGGCAACAGCACCAACAACCCCATGTCTCTGGATTTGATTGGCTTCACCAGCATTGATGCTTGGGGGACTTGGTCAGTATGGCGCTTCGGTGCCCAAAATGTGCTGTCTACCACTGTAGATGGTGCGCCCTACACCTTGTTGCACTGGCATGTCTTCATTGATTATAATGAGGAAAACCCGAACACGCTCAACAACTTCTCCAACCTCTTCTCTGAAGTGACGTTCCGCCCAACAGAGCGCTTGAGCGTGCGCTTTGAAAGCCAGACGCCCACTATCCGAGAGGGCGATGGTTTCAGCCAATACAACACCTCGGTTTCCTACCGCCCCGTGCGCTGGTTTGAAGGCACAGTGGGGCACCGCTACCTCAACAGTCACCCCTTCCACCGGGATGCCAGCCAGATGTATTTGCAAGCCAACCTTCGCTTCAATGAGAAATACTCATTCTACGGCCGCTGGTACTGGGACATTGAAGAGAAGCGCTTCCCCATCCAGCAATACTCCATTTTCCGCCGCTCCGGCCCTTGGTATGTAGGTGCATCCCTCTTCCTGCGCAACAACGGCGGTAAAAAAGAAACAGGCGTTGGTATTTCCTTCACTCTGGGTGAAACAGGTACTGCTCTGCCCATCAATTTCTTCTAATACTACAAACACCACCCCGGTTTGCGGAACAGCGCAGCCCACGCAGCGCATATCCCTCAACCGGGGTCTTTTACAGTCCCGATTCATGAAAATAGGCATCATCCAAAATTCCCCGCGTACCGCAGATTTGTCCAACAACCTCAGGCACGTCGTGCAAGGCTACCGCACATGCCAAGACCACGGTGCAGAGCTTGTCGTGGCATCTGCTCACGCATTATGCGGGCCGGGCTTGTATGATTTGGCAGCGCGCGATTCCTTCCGCAAGCAAATGCAGCTGGCCTTGGAAACACTTTCGCGAGAATTGGGGGCAGCCCCACTCATTCTGGGAGCATACAGCACCCTGGAAGAAGGCGACTTTGATTGGGACGAGGAAGAAGATGCCGCATTCACCCCCAAACTCACCCCCTACCTGCTGGAAAACGATGTCGTGGAAGAGCTGGAGAACGGCGAGATTTTGGAATGGGAAGACAAAAGGATTTACATCACCACGCAGGATACCCCCGTGCCCCCCGGAGCAGAGAGTTTCGGCATGATTATACATGTGGGCTCTGCGCCATGGCATGCAGCTCTGCTGCAACAAGAAGAAATCACCCGGCAGAACGAGGCGCTCAACAACGAAGCCACCGTTGTGCATGCTGCCTGTGTAGGCACCGCCGAATGTTTTGTGTATGGCGGCGGCTCCGGCATCTACAGTCCCACGGGTAAAACACTGCTGCGCTTACCGTGGTTCGATGCTGAAAGTCGCGTAGCCGGCACGGAGCCCCCCTACCGCGAAGCCGCCACCCCCCAAGAAACAGAAGCCGCCATCTTGGCGCGCATGTTGCAACAAGGCATACGCGACACCGTGCGGCAATACGGCTATGGTGGCGTGTGCGTACCCTTGGATTCCCCGCACTCCACCCTGCTGGCCGCGCTGGCCATTGATGCTCTGGGGAGCGCCAATGTGGAAGGGGTGACATACGGCGGTGGCGAGGAAACAGCGCAGCAACTGGGCATATCCTGCCGCAAAATGGACATTGCCACCCTGATACAACAAGCAAGTGCAATCCTGGGAGATGAAGAGAAAGACAGCTTGCGTGCGCGCATGCAAGGCACCATGCTGAGCACCTATAGCGACAGCCGCGGACTACTGCTGCTCTGCCCCCTGAGCCGCAGAGATATCATGCTGGGCAATTTCACCCTGTATGGCGAATCCTGTGGCATGCTTGCACCGCTTGGCAATTTGTACGAGATGGATTTGCACATGCTGCAACAGGAATACCGCGAGCGCTACAGCCACATCTTCGGCACCCTGGCAGAACCCCAAAACCCGCAAAAAGACATCATTCTGCACGCCCTGGCTGATTGCAACGTGAGCGCCGGCCGATTCATCCGCGAAAATAATTTTGGGCTTCAGGAAAATGAGGTGCACCAGGTACAGCGCAAAATCATTGCCTCTGCCCTCAAACGCTCGCAGATGCCCTTCACCCTGCAAGTTTCCGCCCCCAATGAGCAACTGCGCATTCCCAGCGCACACCGTCTCAATGATTGAGCCCTGAGGGGAGGGTGCAGCATTTGCGCCAAGCGCACAATACTTGCAGAGCAGACAACTTTGTACCATAGTGTGAAGCGGGCAATCCAACAGCCCGATTTCATACGATGAAACAAAGTATTACACACCGCATCAGCAGGGAAATAGCCATACGCAGCGCGGCCATCGCCCGCCACCTGACCGGGTGGCGCAAATGGGTGCTTGCAGGCGTTGCAGCCATCGCCGGAGCGTTGGCATGGTTTACCCAAGAAGGGGGCGCTACAGGGGGTGATATCAGCCCATGCGCCCTCCCTGATACACAGGCCCCAGCACCATAACCGTGCGTGGCAACAGGTAGAGAGAGAGATTCTGCTGCTTGTCCGTGAAGTGGCGGACTCCATGATCCTGACGGCCAAAACCACCGAATGCAGGAGAATCGGAATCCAGCAGTACCTTCCACTCGCCATGGCAAGGCGCCGGCAATAAATAATCTGCAATCGCCCGGCTGCCATTCCAATTGAAGACAAAAACCAAGCCGCCGCGCTCGAACGCCATCACCTGGTTGTCCTCATCCATATTGAGGGGGCGTGCGGGTGCGGCGGCAAGCAGATTCTTGTCCTTAGCCAGTTTCAGCATGGCAGCGTCGAAAGCATTGAGCTCTTTGTAGCGCAGCAGCTTGTTGTCTACCAAGCTCCACTGGCGGCGGCAGTACTTGTAGGAATTGCCATTCCCCTCGCGTGGGAAATCAATCCACTCCGGGTGCCCGAACTCATTGCCCATGAAATTGAGCCACCCTTCCCCGCCGGCTGCAAGAGTAGCTAGGCGTATCATCTTGTGCAAAGCCATGCCACGATCCACCACCAGGCTCTGCATATCGCAGCTCATGTGAGTATACATCTCCGCATCCATGAGGCGGAACGCTATCGTCTTATCCCCCACCAAGGCCTGGTCATGGCTCTCGGCGTAGGCGATATTGGGCTCGCCGTAGCGGCGGTTGATAAGGGTATACCACATATCGCCCACGCTCCATTCCTCATCTTTCTTTTCTTTGAGGAGCTTAATCCAATAATCCGGCAAGCCCATCGCCAAGCGGTGCGTAAAGCCGAAGCCGCCTTCATCCAGCGGGCGGCAAAGCCCCGGCATACCGCTCATATCCTCCGCAATGGCAAATGCGCCCGGACACACTTGCTGCACCAGAGTAGCCGCCAGTTGCAAATACGTCACGGCATCCACATTGACTTGGGTATTGAAATAACACCCCAAGTCGGTGAAAGGCTCGTGCCCATGGTGCAGATAGAGCATGCTCGTCACGCCATCGAAGCGGAAGCCATCGAAGTGAAACTCCTCCAGCCACCAACGCAGGTTGCTCAACAGGAACTCCAACACCTCCGGCTTGCCGTAATCAAAAAGGCAGCTATCCCAATCCGGGTGGAAACTATCGCGCTCTCCGGCATGGAAATACTGCCCACCCGAGCCATCAAAATTATTCAACCCCTCTGCCACATTCTTCACCGCGTGAGAATGCACCACATCCAGCAGCACGGCAATGCCCATGCCATGCGCCGTGTCGATGAGATACTTCAAATCCTCCGGCGTGCCAAATCGATTGCAAGGTGCAAAGAACGATGAAACGTGATACCCGAATGAGCCATAGTACGGGTGCTCCTGAATAGCCATGATTTGCACCACATTATAGCCCAGCGCCGCCACACGCGGCAACACATTGTCCGCAAACTCGCGGTAGCTGTGTATGCGCTCCTCCTCGCCGGCCATCCCCACATGCGTTTCATAGATGAACGGCACACGCACCTGCGCAGGATTCCAGCGTTTGTTCTTCCATTCGTATGGGGTGGTGGGCTCCCATATCACGCCGCTGTAATCATACGTCTGTGCATCTTGCTGCGTGTAGCGAATCCAAGCGGGCACGCGGTCGCGGTGCTCATTATCCGCCCCCACCACATGCACCTTGACCCGCTGGCCATGCTGCAAGGCATCCGCGCCCAGACGAGTCTCCCACACCCCATCAGCCCGGCGGCTCATGGGATGGCTCTCGCGGTTCCAGCCATTAAAATCGCCGATGAGATACAGCGCACGCGCCCCGGGCGCCCACTCTCGGTACACCCATTCCCCACTCTCCGCATCACGGTTGAAGCCCATGCGCTGATACCCTGCGGCACACTCCAGCAGCGAGCCATAGCGACGTCGCAAGCGCGCCACCTGTGCATCATACAAACGCAGGCGAGCCTGTATTTCACGCTCATAAGGTGCCAGCCATCCATCTGCCAACACCAACCCGGATATGGGAGGTCTTCTCATACCCTCATTCTTGCACACATGCGTTGCTTTGGCAAGTATAAAGCAAAGCTAGCCGAAGCAATCGCAGGCAAAACGCCAACAAAGAGCCTACAAAAAGTTTGAAACAAGCTTCACTTTCCCTTGCGGGCATTTTGCCCACCCACCAGCACCACCATCTCGCCCTTGGGTGGGCGAGCCTCAAACTCAGCCAAAAGCTCCGCCGCGGTGCCGCGGTGGTATGTTTCAAATACTTTCGTGAGCTCACGGGCCACACATACCGGGGTGTCTGCATCAATCTCAGCCAGTGCCTTGATGGTTTTCACAATGCGGAAGGGTGACTCGTAAAAAATGCTGGTATGAGATGCCTCTACCGCCGCTTGCAGCATCTGCCCCTTGCGCCCACTTTTCACCGGCAGGAACCCACCAAAGAAAAACGCATCGCTCGGCAAGCCGGAGCCCACCAAAGCCGTAATCACGGCAGACGGACCGGGCAACACCGTAAACGGCACTTCCCTGGCCTTGAGCTCCTGAATCAGCCTATAGCCGGGATCGCTCACGCCGGGCATACCGGCATCCGTCACCACGGCAAAGGATTCTCCCGCCAGCGCCCGCGAAGCAATTTCCGGGGCTCGTTGGGTTTCATTGTGCTCATGCAAGCTCAGCAAGGGCTTGCGTATGCCGTAGTGCGAAAGCAGCATCCCCGTGTTGCGGGTATCCTCGCAGCAAATGCAATCCACCTCCTCCAGCACCTGCAACGCACGGCGGGTGATGTCATCCCTGTTCCCAATGGGCAAACCCACGAAACTGACAGGATACGAAATCATGGAATAGTGAGGCGATTCACAATGCTGGTAGCCGCCTTGCGCGTAGCGTAAGAAAGAGCTGCATCTCGGGCAGACTGAATATTGCCCGTATCATCATTGAAGAAGCTACCCTCTTCATCCACCGTGCCGGTATCAATCACCTTGTTGGTGCGGCAATCTATCACCTTGTACTCCACAAACACGCGCAAACCAATCTCCGAACTGAGATAGGAATCATCCGGATTGGTGATGAGCGAGGAAGATGTGATATTCTTCACAATACCTTCGATGCGCACATCGGAAGCAGAGGGCGAGGCCAAGCGGAACGTGCCGTCACGCTGAATAGCATCGGCCAGAGCCGTCGTCAGCTGCATGGAAACCATCGACTGCGTGGTGCGGTTCTCAAACATATCCACACAGATTGTTTGCACATCTTTCATGGCTGCATTGCGCAAGCCACCCACGTTGTAACCGCAGCTGCCCGGCAACAGCGCCAGCAAGCTCATGGCAATGAGAGAGATTTTTTTCATGAGTAGTAATAAAGTGTTGGGAAATATCCGATTATGCAGCAGGCACAGCTGCGGCGGCTGCCTTCTTGGCGCGGGCAAGCAAACCCTCCGCCTCCTTGGCGGCTTCCGGGTTTACCTTCTTCTGGCGTATCACGCTCTCGAAACAGAAAATGGCCGAGGTGTACTCCTTGGAGCGCTCCAGATAGTAGCGACCTACCTCCAATTCCTGCTGCACCAGCAAACGGCGCACATTCTTGGCCTCCTCGTATGCCTTCTTAGCATCCGGGTGATTGGGGAATCGCAGCGTAAACTCCTCGTAGGCCTCCTGCGCATTGGCCAAATTCACCAAATTCTGGTCGCCACGTGTGTGACTGGCAGCCCACAGCTTGGCCACCATCATCTGCGCACCGGGCGCATAGCGGCTGTCCGGGTAATTCTCCACCAAGCGGGTATACACACCGCATGCTGCCTCATACTGCTCCTGCTTCACCAAATAATCAGCCAACACAGAAGTAGCCGTGGCAGACATATCATTGTACGGCGCATTGCGAATCACCGTCTCCAGCCACTCTATCACCACTGTGCTTTCCATCGGCACATCCCAAAGCCCCATCACGCGCGTGGTCAGTGTCCCGTTCGCAGCAGCTGTTGCCATAGCCAACTGCCGATTCAGCGCTGTCTCATACAGCGAGCTGCTCTGGTAATTTTCCACCACTTTCGTGTATTGCTTGAACGCCTCGCGCGGGTCATTCATCCGCTCATATACCTCTGCCAGCATGTAGCGAGCCTGCGGGGCATTCGGCGCCAAGCCGTGCTCCGACAACAACTCCCGCAGCTCCCCTTTTGCCTTGGAAAGTTTGCCTTGGTTGCGGTATTCCACAGCCTTTTGCAGCAAGGCATCTGCCTCAGGGTCAGTGGCTCGAATGCTCCCGGCAGGAAGCGGACCATCTGTTTGCTCACACATGGGCAACACCAAAGCAAACGCGGCACAAAGCTGCAACAACAACACTTTTCTCATGACTCCACCAGCATACCATGCGCCCCCCGCAACTGTCAAGCACACTCTCCCCTGCCCACCCCACTGCCTCTTCAATATGACACGCAAAGAAAACACCTTCCTGGGACGAATCGAACGTATTGTCCTCTGAACCATAACGATTTTGCGGATTTTCACAGTCTACATATCGCATCGGTCGTACCAAATAAAACCGGGCTGGTCACCATTGACCAGCCCAGTGGTTCGCCTCCCTCTATATAACCCGGGAACGGGTGGGAATTTCCGGGGGGGTTATTTCAAAGCATTTTGGAGCATTTGCCGCACTTTGTCGCTCATGGGGTAAGGGTAGGCCAGAGTTGCCCGCCACACGTCGAGCTGAACTTCGGTGAGTTCCGGGAGCTGCCAATCCGGCGAGCTCTGAAGCCGGGGGGCTGTGCCCGGTTGGGTGTAAAGTTTTTTCACCAGGAAGCGGCGGACATAAAACCCGACCACCAGACTCAGAAGGATACCGCCCATGGCAGGGAGCAGCCCTGGACCCAGCAGGGCTGCGGCTCCGCTTCCGGCGGCGATAGCTGCGCTGGCTGTTCCGGCACCTACGAGGAGCCCTTTATTGAGTTCCGGCGATGCGCCGCGCTGTTTCCAGGCCATTACCAGCGCGATGGTGGCTGCACAGAGCCCGATGGGGTTGGCGGTGAGCATTCCGGCCAGTCCGCTGGCAGCCGCGAGTTCTGAAAGCTGCCGCGCATCTCCCTGCTTGCAGCCGAGAATGACCGCCACCACGGAAAGCACACCGCTGAAGAGCTCCAGCCCGTTGATTTGCAGCAAATCTCCCAGCCAGTTTTTGGGGATATGCAAGTGCTCGTTCAACCAGGTGGCAGCCGACTGGTACTGCCCCGGTTCCAGCGAAACAACCGGCAGGCCGGAGACGGAGAACAAGTCCTTGCCCAGATGCTGCGCTGTGCCCATCACCTCCTGCCAGGTGCTGTCGTCCGGCAGTGCCCTGGCTGCCGCCTCGAACGCCCCGAAGATATCATGCTGCCCATCGACGAGGTGGTGCAGCTGAGAGCCCCCGGTGTGCGTGCTCAGGTACACGCTGTCGATGGCCTTATCATACACCGTGGTATTCGGCGTATTGATGAAGCCGGCCAGCTGCTGCGCCAGACTATGCCCGCTGCCCGAACCCAGCACCGGGTCAGCCAGCAGACCGCCGGTAAACAGAGGGCATGAGTGTTCCTGTTTCATGGCTCTTTTTTGCCTAGTTGAGTGTTTACCGCAAGAACGAGCATTTTTTTCAAATTTGCAGCCAGATTTTCTAATTTGATGATTCGTTCTTTCAGCGCGGCGTTTTCTTCTTCGAGTCTGACGATGCGGGACCATACCCCCCAATCCGGGTTATTGAGCTTATTATCCAGCTCGGGAAGCGTCTTCTGCTCCAGCGTGTCCAGTCTCCCCCAGACGCCCCAGTAAGCATTGTTAAATTTTTCATGGAGCTCAGGTATTGCACTCTGCTCAATTTTGTCAATACGCTTCCAGATACCCCAATCTTCATTATGAATCTGGTTCTTGATGTAATCTATATCGCCGAAGATGTGAAACATAACTTTAATCCTGTATGAAGACAACAAATTTTTTCCAGAGGAGACACGGCTTGAGCGGGATTGACTCCCAGAAGATATTGCATGCGGCGGATTCCCAGCGTATATTTTTCGATATCAGTACGCCCTTTTTCCCATAATTCTGCATGAATGACCGGCATTTCATCCCCGAACAGGATGGGATGCAGCCCATGTCTTTTCATTCTTGCCACGCTTTCCTTTGCCATGTGGCGATTGTTGCGTCCCCGGTCATTGATGAAAGGTATGAAAGGCTTGTAGCCACCGTAGCGGTGCTTCAGTGCTTTTTCCAAGCCTTCGAACATGCGGTCGGTGAATTGCTGGCTGCTGAGCATGTACAGACACGCGTCTGCCTGTTCGATGCCCAGACAGGCCTGCTCGTCATCTCCTTCGCGGATCGAGTTGAATCCCGGTGTGTCTATGAGGATGATTCCTGTTCCGGGTATACGGTATTCCCGAGCTTCCTGCGTAGTGGCAATACCATGGCCGGTTTCTGCTTTATCGCATCCGCACAGTGCGTTAATCAGGGTGGATTTTCCATCCTGAAAATCACCAGCTATGGCCACTCTTATCATACCCTGCTGATTATTTCCGGCGAGCGCGCCTGACCAAGCCGTATGCACATACTGCCCCAAGCACCGCAAGTCCGGCTCGAATAAGCAATGCCTTGCGCCATTCCGCATCCGGGTCTGCAGCTTTGCTGACCTGCGCTGTGCCGGAAAGAATGATATCTGCCCGGGAGTCATCGGCAAAATCGGCATCATCTGCCACGATTACCTTGATGCCGGAGCCTGCACTCAGACGCCGTGTTCGCAGGCATTCTGCCGCCATATTGAAACAAGCCGGCGAGGCTCGATAATTTTCACGAACCCACTCGGGGAACATTGGCTGTGCTTCTTTGTCTACCTCTGAGGCGTTTACCAGTTCAGTCACTGCCTGTTCTGCCGCGGGCCAATTAACGCTGTATACCTCATCGGATGTGTCGACGGCATTTGCAAGCTGCTCTAGGGCAGCATGCTGTTCCAGACAAGAGGCCACAAAAGCCCGGGCCTGAGTTTCTGTGAACTCGTTGATGGCAATTACGCAACCCTCTTTGCCGGGTACTTGCATGATAAGTTGGCAGCTCCCGTCTATTTCTTTGGTTAGAATGAGGGAAGGTGCGTTGCCCTCCGCGCCTAATTGGGTCAGTAGCATCTGCAAATCGACCGGTGGTTTACTGCGGGTCCACTCCGGTTGCTGGTGGGTGCCGTATGCGTGAATCCAGATGTTCATAATATGATAAGATGATTCGAATTGTATTGATGGTTCAAAATTATTTATTGATTTTCTACGGCTAATAGCAAGGGCGCTTCATCCGGCTGTATATCGACCGGGGTACCTGATGTCGGCGTTCCCAGTATACGACCAAGATATTTTATCAGTATGCGCAACGCCGTTATCAGGGGATAGTAGGGAGCTTTTTTGGGAATCAACGCCATCAATGCCGCCAGAGCCTCCATGGTGGCGCCGATGACCTGGCGAGATTCCTTTCTGCCGACTCGGCAATAACGGCTGAAGTGTTCACAGTTATTTGTCGCCAAGTCGTATGCGCCCCAGTCTGTCGCATGGCAGAATACCCACACGGCGCGATTGCGGCTCTTCAGTCGTTGTTCTACTGTTTCCACCTTGTATTTTACAGGGCCACCGGCATTTTCGGCACCATTGCCAATGTCGAGGAACTCTTTCTGTGAGTCCGCCTTGATTCTGTTTTTACCATCAGTCACACGCCGGGTGGAGAAATGAATAACCTGCCCTCCTTCGATGGCAATGCCGTGGTGGGTCTGGTCAAATACCTCTACGTCTGCCGCTTCGGGCAACCAGCCCGCAGGGGTCTTCCAGCCCAGCCAGTTCAGCCCTTCTCTCAGCGACATTTTCAATGGTGTCCACCAGTGTTGTCCGGCTTCCGGCAGTTTCTCCGCTATGTCCTCTGCTTCAAGACCGAACAAGCACTCTGCCACAAAATCGTCCCCGGGGTAACTGCACAGGCGGCAGGACTCAATCCCAACATTGACACGTGCGGTATACTGCACCATATCGGGTGTTTGGGCGGTCTCTATCGGGCAGGTATAAAGGGGCATGCCGTCTCCGGCGAATTTTTCCGCAGAAAGTTTTCGGACGATAAACTTCGGCGCCTCGATGTTTTCACTTTCACAACACCTGCATATGATTGTTTTATCAGACTCGACTATGCCGAAACGAATGACGCAGGGTAATCCCGTCTCTCGCAGTTGCTGCATATTTTCTACAGCAACCACGACGCTGCCGGGGGCTAAATCCTTAAGTTCCACTGGCTGAGGCTCAGCCTTGCTGATGTGATTGAGGAAATAACCTAATAACATATTAATATATCTTTCTATTGAATAACTACTTTGTAACGAAGATGGATGTAAGCAAATTCCTGTTTTAGAACATCGAGTACAGCAGTAGCGCGCGCTTTCCCTTTCTGTGTTTTTTCTGTCACTTGTTTTTGATATTCTTCATCAGAAAACCGCGTTTTATAAGCGTCCATCGGTGGGCAATGAGTCAGACGTTTTGCCAGATTATCCAGCTCCTCACAAATAGCGCGGGTGAGTTCTCTATACTCATGTTCCAGATAAGAGGAATCCGAGCTTGTGGGTAACCATTGTTGAAGCCATTCGAACGCTGCAGGTAATACTCTATCTATCAATAATCCACAGCGTGTATTATAAACTTTATCCGGCGAGGCTCCCCATAATTGAACAGTCTGTTCACACAAGGTCTCGGCAAAGATGCCGGGAACTGTACATATAGCCTCCGTCTCCGGGAAAAAGTGCTTTCTTGTTGCAGTTGCCGCCTCGCGGAGAGTGAAGAAAACACCTCCAGTGGTGTGCCAGACCAAGATTTCCCATAGCTGATGAGTATTGCGATGCGAGAGGGGCGTGTTTATGCCGTATGCCGCAACATAAAACGGGATATCCGGGAACTCGCCCGGGATCCCTTCTTTTTGATACAAGCGTTGGAGCGTATCTTTGCGTTCCTTATAATAGGAACTGAGCTTTGCTTTGAAGGCCCCAATATCGAAAATAGGCAGAGTGCTCAGCGCTCGCTCAAATTCGTTTGCTCTTTTTACTTTATCAACGAATGGGAGGCTTATTAAAAACACCAAATGGTACTCTATAGCATCGGTTACCACATCTTTCCGATGATCGAGGAGCTGAGAATACCTACCGGCATATTTTGTTGCAAGCCGACGCAGTTCTTCCTCCGTCTCACTGGCTATTATGAGGCGGATTTGTTCTATTTCCTCGGGGGGGGGAGGGCTTGACATTTATGTGAGGTGACATGACCCGGCAGCCAAAAAAGGCTGCCGGGATTGGGGTGTTTTAGCTTACGAGGATGGGAAATCTTCGCGCACGCGAGCTTCGAGTTTTCCGCACTCATCCTTTAGTTGGAGGAGTTCGGCACTCAGCTGTTTGTACGTGGGTACCACATCAGCCGTGCGCTTAACATCGTCCAGCAGACTCTTTGCTCCATCGAGATTTCGCCGCACGATTTTTTCCGCTTCGTTGAAGCAATTTTTGAAGTCGGTCAGAGAGGATCTAAGAGCTTTTATAGGGCCTGCTGGAGTATCCTGATCCATGCATTTCCACAGCTGGTCGAAAGTCATTTTCCGGAAGTCTACCAAGTATTTTTTCACGATTGCCGTTGCTTGGCCTTCTTTAGTCCATTTGAAATCTTTTAAACCGAACGTAAGGATAGCCCATACATACTCCCAAAATCCGCCCTGTTGATTAAAAACTTCCTCCATCAGCTTTTCTGCCTGTGGAAGGAGCATTCCATGCACAGAATTCACAAAACTTTCAGGGAATTGTGGATTGATACTTGCCAGCCCTTTCAACTCTTTAAAGGCTTCAGCTTCCTGCAGAAGTTTATTGCGATTTCCCTCGTATGCGTCTTTGTACGCAACAAAAGCCGTCAGCCCAGTGAATCCATCAAGAATCTCCTTACGAATCTCTTCCAGAACACTTTTGAGCACTTCTCCCACTGCGGCTGAATACTCTTTAACACGCTTGTTTCTACTAATAAAGGGTAAAAGGAGCGTGGGAGGCAGCTTGTCACGAGTAATACCAATAAGCTTCTTTTTACGCTCCTCAAGCTTTTTGGCTACACGTGATTCATAATGTTTTTTGAGAGCAGCTTCGGATGTCTTTAGTGCGTTGGTAATATTTTTTTCATACAACTGCCGGCTGCTTTGAAATTCCTTGAGAGCAGCTTCTTCGCCGTCCAGAATTTCACGAGCTTGCTCAACATCTTTCTCCAACAGTTCTACCTTCTGTCCCAGCTCAGCGCTTGCGAGTTGCAGGGAGTCGCTGATTTGCTGGGTGCCCTCGTGTACCAGAATGCTGACGGCGCGGTTGCGAACCACGAACTCGTTGGCCGAGCTTACAAAGGCCGGTACTCCACTGAGTTGATCCAGCGCATTGTAGTCATCTTTATAGTCTTCGAGGCCCTCATCCCAGTTGGTAAGGTTGCTGATATGCTTGTCAAGCTGACGACGGAGGAACTTAATAACTTTCATGTCCTTCTTGCCCAGTGAGATATCAAGCTTGATAGCGGCCTCGGACATCGGGGAAAGCATATCATATTCGCAAAGCATCAGCTCGCGAGAACGCAGGGCAATCGCAGAGTGGAAGTTGTGCACCACCGGATTGTCAAAGCCATTCATCTTAAGGGTGGGGATGATGGCATTCTGTAGTATATTGTCCCATTGCACCCTAGCGACATGAAGATTGGCACCGAAAATAATTTTATGGCGGCCGCCGAGCTGCACGGCTGTCTTAAGAGCTGCAAGGTCTTCCTGTGTCAGTGCCTTATTGCCGCCAAACATGTACAGAATGGCGTTTGCTTCCCGAATGCAGCGGGTGGCGATGTCGGTATCCCATTTGGATATGAAGAGCCCGGGGCAGTCGATGATGCTGCAGCCCAGGCTGCGGAGTATGGGCGAATCAAGGAACAGCTCCACACCACCACAGAAGGCAAAGTTCACCTCATCTGCTGTGAAGCTGGGTAACGACCAATCCTGAGTTTCCTCTATGTACTGCCATTTGCTGCACCAATCCTGCGGATAGGAAGAGAGCTTGACGGATTCTTCCAACGAGCAGGTCGATTTGCCGGATGAACAACGCGCTGCAAATTGACCGTAGAATTTGCAGACAATCAGGGTAAAGCGAAGCAGCTCCCTGTCGTTGTCGCTATGCTTTTCTTCGGGGTCGGTCAATTTCTGTACTGCGAAGCCCGCGAGTTTTGCTCGGTCTTGCTCGCTGGCAAGGTTCACCTCCTTTTCTGTAAGGGTATAGGGGGAAGAAGGCTCTTCGAAGTACTCAATCAGGCAACTACCCAGCGCGCTCAGCAGCTCAGCCGGGCTACGCCAGGTAATCTCGGCACGCTCTTTCTCCCCCTCCTTGATGGGGTGTGCCGTTACCTGGCAGCCGCTGGTGCGAATACCGCCGCCACCGGGGCCAACAGGGGAAAGTTCCCTGCCATCGCACAGGTAATTGAAGAGGGTGGACTTGCCGCTCTGGAAGGCGCCGATGAGCACCAGAGTATAGGTGTCAGCCTTCAGCTTATCTGCCGGGTTCTCGTAGTTATCGGGGCGTTTTTGGATTTCTGCTGCTGTTTTCAGTACTTTGTCGGCCTTACCGCAGAAATCGATAAGACGGGAGCGGTGGAAGTTGTATTGCTCCAGCTTTTCGCTACAGATATTTGTACTCATGTTTCAGGTCGCATGTTTGGTTTCAGGCTAGATTTCGAGGCCCCAGCTTGCGATTTGCGCTTTTTCGGCCAGGAGTTGCTGTTTTTGTTCAGGGGTGAGGGTGCCGGCACGCACCTCTGCAATTGCGGCATCCTGCTCGGCAAAGATGTCTGCCTGCGTGAGAGCGTTACGCAGCTTGGCATTCAAGTCGTTAAACTTATCGTCCAGCTGCTGGCGTACCTGCTCCTTGATGGCTTTAACACATTCCCCCAGTTTATCAATAGCCATTTTACGAGCCAGAGTGGCTGCGATATTGGCCGGCATTAGATTGCGAATGCCGGGGATTTTATCCACAAACATGCGCACCGGAACATCAAGCCAGACCGGCAAGGGCGATATCAAATCAAATATCACGTAATCGGCCAGCTGCAGCATCCAGTTGGGAACAAAGTTCACAAACTTAATCACCCAGTCACTCGGCATTTCGGTCTCAATTCCTTCAGGCGCGAGTCCTTTCATGAGATCCTGTTGGTGTTTCAAGCTGATGGCATCGATATCCCGCTGCAAGTCCAGCTTACGCTTATTAAGAACTCGCTGCAGGCGCTCCGGTATATCTGATTGCCAATCGCTGATGCTGGCAAGAATCTCGCCGGTGGATTCTTTTTTATTCAGATCTTTTTCATACTGTTTTCTCAGATCATCAAGGTCATCCTCTACGGAGTTACTGAACTGATGTTGGGCAGAGCGGACGTCCAGCAGCAGGGATTCTACCACTCGCAGGTATTCCTTCTGCATACTAACTTTGCCAGCCTCCAGTTTTTTGATATCCTCTTCTTTGGCTCCGGCAAGAGCCAAGCGTGTTTCGATAGCTGATATCAGGGTGGACAGCATGGGCTTCAGTTCGCGTGCTATACGTGCCATGCGGCCACGGTTAACCTCCCCATTGAAGAAGGCGAGAATCTCAGCCTCCAAATCACGGGCAGGAGCGGTGGGAACTTCTGCCGAAGCCGAGGGGGCTGCCGGAGCCGGTGAGTCCCATCCCCAACCATCGGTGGCGGGCTTAGCGGTCTCCACCGTAGACTTTGTCGACTCCCATCCCCAATCGTCACCGAAGGTGGTGTCAATCTTTTCTATCAGGGAAGACGTGGCTTCTTCCGTTCCATCGATGGAGAAAATGGAGACTCCGCAATTCAGCCCCTTGAGCTTCAACTGCGCTTTGATTGTTTGGCAAATGTTTTCTAACTGGCCTTCACTAATCCCGGCTGCTTTATCGTGGGTCAGCACGACGTGCATCGGCACTTTCAGTTTCTGGCTGCCTGCGAGGTCGACAATAAGGGCTTCCTCACGGCTGCTGAGCTGCTTAGCGCGTACCACATAGAGAATGGCATCAGCCGTGCGGGCTTCTTCCAACGTACCGGTGTAGATAGCCGTGTTGGTTGTATTTAACCCGGGAGTATCAACGAGGATGATGTTATCCGGGAGTATACCGGGCATGGTGATGCTGACTTTGCTGTAGCGGCCGGCTTTGTCGGCGCGTTCCTGTTCGGTGGAGGCAGTGACGGTTGCAGCCACTTCGGCATCACCGAAGGTGCGGCGTTCTGTCACCAGTACATCATCACCATCCGGATTGCGCATCCAAGTGTTCATGCCCATGGGACCGTTGCTCAGGTGGGTGGGCACGGCCGTGGCTTCCATGTAATCTGTAGGCAACAGGTTCTTGCGGATGAACAGGCGATTGAGCAGGGTGGATTTACCGGCCTTGAAATCTCCCAGAACAACAACTTTGAGCTTGTCGTTCCGGATGGCGTTGGCCAGAGCAGAGAACTTTGCTGCCAGGTCGGTTTTTCCATATTTCCCGGCAAGAGAGATGGCGGATTGAAGTATGTCTTGTATATTCATGGTGTTGCGTGGTTGGAAAGTTTAAGAAAGGGAGTCTTCGAGATTGTCTATCAGTTCGGCGTATTGCTTGGCGTTGGCGGCCTGTCCGGCCACGCGAGCCCATTCTGCGGCAAGGATGATATTGCCGTAGGGGCGCAGAGCCTTGCGCCAGCCGTTTTCGCAGCGGCGCTGGGTGGCCAGGGTCTGGCTGGCATCGGCCATGTAGTCCTCCATGAGTTTGGCAAACTTGTTGGAATTGGAACTCAGTACGGCATCAATCACCATCATGCTGGTGGTGAAAAGCTTTTTGTAGAAATCGCTGTGAATCCTGGCTTCATCACTTAAGGAGCAAAGCTTTGCGTTCGTCAGCCATTTTTTGCACATCTCACCTTGGGGTGCGGTGCCTATCATGTCTGCCACCTCCTTCACCAGTTCCTGGCGGCGGTCTGCATGCCAGCGGAAAGAATCGAGCAGATTGAGTGCGGGGCGCAGTTCGTGGCGCATGATGCAGCGCATTTGCATGGAAATGCCGGCAAATTCACGAAGGTTCCGTGTGATGAATGCCACGTCTTCATCCCGGCTGGTGGTTTCCAGTTTTGAGCAGAGGGTGCCGAGGCGTTCTGCCGGGGTGCTACCCGGGCACAACTGCGCTGCCACATCCTGCCCGAGTGCTTCGGTGATGACCTGATACACATCATCCTGAATGACCGGGCCGATATCTTCTGCCACCGCAGTCAGATCCTGCACAAGCTCGGTCATCTGCTCTGCCAGCTTGGGCAGGATTTCCGCTTCCGGGCTGGTGTGAGCATCAATCATCATCTTGCACTTATCTTCAGAGGCGTTTTCTTTCAGCCAGTTCTTGATGAGTTCGCTCTTTGCGTCACGGATGGATTTGACCCGGCCACGCAGGTCTTCCAAGGTGGCGTGAGTGCGGCACCCGCGGGTTTTCTCATTCATGCGAGTGCGGAGACAACCCATGAAATATTCGGTTTCGTTTCTGTTGGATGATGAACTGTCGAATCGCTTATCGAACCAGGCATCCAGCTTGAAGTCCAGGTCTCGCCGCATTTCGTCCGGCATGGGCGGTGCCTGGCCTCGCAGCATATCGAGCACCTGAGTGCGAACACAAGCTTGAATGCTCTTCCATTCGCGGGTGAAGTTCTGGATGAGTTCATTATCCTGCCGGGGAATATCATTGCGAAGTCTGCCGTTCACATGGTTGAGGAACTCACTGATGGCTTCATTGCTCATGATATCGCATGGGCCGTAGATGGAAGATGCCGGGAATACATTCTTTTCATGAACCTTCTGAATGCGGATGTTGGCATTCTTCTGCTCGGGGTCGATATCTCGATGCCAGTTGACAAAGAAGATGGAGCGGTCGCGGAGCGGAGCCGTGGTATCCAGTTTCTTGAGATTGCTGAGGAACATGGCCAGTGGCTGGGTAATGCTGGGCATATTACCGGGACGGTTGGCGATGATAAGCAAATCCGTCTCAGCCTTGATGGCTTGGAGAGTGTGTTCAAGAGCCTGCGGGTTCGGGTCATCCACGCCGGGCGTGTCACACAGCCGCAGGAAGGGGGCGCCGCCGGCAAAGTGCTTGCGCACGGTGATTTTGCGAATGATGGGCTGCATGACGCTTACACAGGCGTTGCCTTCCGTCTTGTGACTGGCGTACATGGGGAGATTGGCCAGAGTGTCGTGTTCGGTGGTTCCCAGTTTGGCTGCAAATTGTTTGATGACGGCCTGAATTGCGTTCACTTGCGAAAGAGCACCATCATACAGCGGCTTTTTCTCTTCGGCAATATCGGTTACGGCGGGTAGCGTATATTCACTGAACCTCTCGATGGAATCAGGCGTGGCAGCCCATGTATGTGCCCGGCCGTCTTTCCAGAGATCGCTTTCCTGCTGCAAGTAGGTAAGCTGACGCTGCACCACGCTCAGTAGCTCTTCCCGGGTATAATAAATGATGTCGAGCCCCTCGTTTGCCGGAGAGTCTGCGAACAGGATTTCGCAGGAGACAGAAGTGCAGCGTTCATCTGCTGTTGGCAAGTTCTCTATCCCTGTCAGGTTTTTGAGCAGTGTGGTCTTACCGGATTTCTCCACACCTGCAACCGACACGGTTATAACGCCGTTGCGGAAAAGTTGTACTTTATTGGTCAGTTGTTCCTGAAGAGTGGCAAGACGGGCAAGCAACTGAGTTCCTTCTATAGGTTTGCGCTGCACCAGTGGTGAGCTCATGACCTGTGCCAGTATCTGGTGCAAATCACCGGCAGATGCCAGCATGGATTCCAGCTGCGGCGCCTTCTGCTGACGCAGCTGCACGATGTCCTGATTGAGTAATGTTGTCATGGAGTATATGGAATTGTAAAGATTTTGAATATAAGTAAGTTATTAGAATCCCCAGTTATCTTCCGCCGTTTTTTCTTCTGGCATGTTCGAGGCGCGCAGTTCTGCCGCAGTGGCTTTTTCAAGCCACTCTTTGCCCTTTTGCAGACTTTCTTCCTTTTTTATGGTTCTGTACTCAGCATATCCGTTAAAATAGCAATCTGATAAGTACCGCATACTATCGCCGTCATTAAACCAGGTTGCCAGTTTTTCATAAGCCCAGAAATTACCGAAACTGGCCGCCATGCCGAGCCACTTGCGCGACTCGTCATCGTTTTTGTACTCTGCCACCTCGTAATGGAACTTACCCAGGTTGAACATCCCCCAGTGGTAGCCTCGGTCAGCAGCGGCCTTGTACCATTGGTAAGCCATCGCGAAAGATTTCGGAACGCTCTTACCTTCGTAGTATAGGTCACCCAGGGTATTCATTGCTTGCACATCGCCCAAGTGAGCGTCTGCCTGGTTCTTATCGAAATGACAGGCGGCCGTGGGAACCTCTCCATGCTCTTTATGGATATTTTCTGCGAACTGAAGGAGCACTTGGTGAAGTTTATCCTGCACCTGCTGAATATTTTTCTGGTAATCGGTATCAAATCTCGCGGGATCAGTGTTAGCGATATCCTCCGGATAAATGAACTTCTTCGCTCTTTCTTCGCAGCCAAGGGCGGAGTAATAATCCCGGTACTTGAAATCATTCGTATCAACCTGCTTGCTCCCGAATTCCAGCCGGATGTTGGGAATGCCATACGAATCGGCTATGATGAGCCCATGAAGAGAGGACGCGATGATAGCAGAGCAGGAGCATATCTCCCGTGCCGCAAATGGTACTTCGCATCTCGGGTTGATGATTTTGTAGCGGGGATTGTTCCGGTAAGCATCCAGTCTGGGTGAGGCATAGTCCTTCCAATGGGGGAGAATACCAATTGGCTTTGCAGCAGCAGAATCCACCGGTATGGGCAGCACTCTGGAAACAAGCAATCCCGGGTCGCCCAAGGGAATATCCTTCGTTATCCCCAGACATTCTTTGGTAAGTTTTCCACGCAGAGCCAGCGTTCTATCTACCGGGAATCGTTTTGTTTCCTTCCACAACAGACCGGAACCTATGATGGTAAGGGGATGATTATTCCAGAAGGGATTGAGAACAGAGCCCACAATGACAAGATTTACGGCTGCCCCATTGCTATTATCTGCCTCTGCGTATTCAATGAGCCCGTAGGCATTCAACAGAAGCGGCGTAATCAAATCTCCGAAATTATATACAGCCTCTTTGCAAGGCGCGCTCCACCAGAAGCATTTCAAGGGTTTATTCATAATATACGTAACAGTTCAGATTTCAAGGCATTCTTTTCGTCCCGCAGCTCCTGAAACCAGATTTTGAGAGAAACAGTGGACACGAGTATTTAAATTACTGTTTTTATAGCTTCTTACTTCAGAAAGCAGAGCGCGGGGTCGGCATCCGGACAGACCAAGATGAAGTCATTTGCACGCTTTTTCACCATGAGATTCTTGATGTGCCATATATCGACGGTCACAGGCTCATCCTGCCTGAGGTTGTTCAGCTCTGCAATTTTTTCACCGTCCGGGGTCTGGAGTTCGAGTTTTTCCATATCCTGCTCTCTGGGCAGGATAATGAGCGAATCAGGGGAGTGATAGAGCGCAACCATCGGTATCCGGGTGGCGACCTGAGCAATTAAGCAAGGCGGAAATACTATCGTGGTATACCTGCCATCTGCCACACTCAGCTCCAGGCGGATGCTGTTTCCTTGATCCGCTGCGAACTGGTTGAGATTTATGGAGTGCTGTTCTCCGGGCATCAGGTCTCTTTCTAACTCGCAGGTCTGTTCCCCGCCCATACCTTCCTGCACAAAGCGCATGCTGAGTTTCTCCAGCGGGGTGCTGTCTGTATTCGTAATGTGGACGAAGGGAAGAGTCTGCGGGAGTAAAAGTCTGCCAGCCTGATTCTGGTCTATCATCTCCATAGCATCTTCTACATCGTACACGAGATAGACGGCAGACCATCTGTTGCGGGTTACGTTTATCCGCACGGGCAGTTCATCTTTCCGATGAATACCCGATGGGCCGAATCTCATGCTGTCAACAATCTGGTTGCTCAGTTTTTCGCATTCCTTCTCATCTTCTTCAATGTTCAGCCGCTCGAGAAGGGCCTCAATCTCACTCGTCTCGTTTGTGCGGCGTATCAGCTCAACACCTTTGTTCCAGGTATTGAGGTCACCCTCTTCACAAGACTGTAGCATGTAGTATCCCAGCAGGCACTCTGCATCGGCTATTCCTTCGCGGCAGGCCTGCTCCATCAACCGGATTAATTCTTCTTTCTTGCCCTCTTCCTGTGCAAGCACCATCATCTCCGCCATGATTTTATCGGCCAGGCTTGTCTTCTGCGCGTATTCGCGGATGGCTTGCATTATGTCTATGCAAGGAACGGTACCGTCCTCGGCCTGAGCAAGCTCCATATACCGCTTCACCCCTTCACTCAAACCATATGCACGCATGCGCAGACGACATTCCTCAGAAATGCCGGGCATGGGGCATTCGGAAACTTTTGCCCATTGAGCCAGGTGGGATTCTGCTTTTTCATAATCCCCCCTGCATCCAAGGCCATCTGCATACGCGGAAGCGAGCAGACAATGCGCCAAGGGACAATCTTTCTGCTCCAGCTCCTGGGCAAGTCGATAAAACTCATTGAAATCGCGAGGAACGCCTACGCCCTCACGATAACATATAGCAAGCTCAGCAGAGCATTCAACATCCCCCTGTTCGTGGCCTTGGGCAAAACACTGAGCTGATTCTTCGAGCAGGCCATGAATCCCGGCTTCAATGCCTTTTCTAAAGTGTATAGATGGTTCTTTCATAGAGTAATTTGAGATAGGTTAGTGATTAATTCTGACGTTGTGGGCTGTCCATTATCGATTCTCTTCCGAAATAGCCAGGTAAACCAATTCTTCACGAACATCCTTTCCATCCGCAAGAAGGTGCCGAATGGTTTCAAGGAGTTCGCTTACCGGAATCTGGAGAGAGATGATAGGCATGACCAGTTTTGACCTTTTGAAAATAGCATTTTTTTGCGAACGAAAGCAAGCATTTTATATGCACGGCGCATTATTTATTACGCACTGTGCTAACTTTCGTGACTTGAATCGGTTTCCATCTGGTCATAAATGCGCGATTTTGGTACAATACGAGGGATGAATGAAGTAAACCAACGTCTGAGGGCTGCCGTTGAATTGGCAGGAATCCGTCGGCCTGAGCTTGCTTCATTGCTCGGGGTGAGTGTTACAACGGTGAATGGATGGTTCAGCTCCGGGAGAACGATTCCGAAGCTGAAGCAGAATGCCATTGAGGCCATTGTGAAACAAGCCCGCCGCCCGGAGCTTAAATTTGATGACATCGTGTCGTTTTCTGTCCGACTCACTCCGCTTGAATGGAAACGCCTGTGTGATATTGCCGGGGCTGAGTCACTTTCCCCGCATGAAGCAGAAGCAAAGGTGCGTGAGTTGTTGCATAAAACTTGGAATCATCTCAGGGCGCGAAGCTGAATTTTATTTAACGTCGGGCAAGCGGGATTCTACCCGCCCACCCTGCCACGGCGTAGCCCGGAAACCGGGCGAAGACGGGTCCCCCTTGCTGGTGTCGTGGTGCGGGGCGAATCCTGCTGAGGGAACACACAAAAAAGGACCGCCGTTTGGCGATGAGCTTTCCGCGCTTTGCCTCTCTCTCTCCCGAACTTTTCTTTCCTCGCGAGGCAAGCGGGATTCTACCTGCCCACCCTGCCACGGCGTAGCCCGGAAACCGGGCGAAGACGGGTCCCCCTTGCAGGTGTCGTGGTGCGGGGCGAATCCTGCTGAGGG
>Ga0233362_1000019_pt1 | contig 49299 bp, 43 predicted proteins | sample ElkDunMinimDraft_22_FD_180674 | JGI IMG/M metagenome (GOLD analysis project Ga0233362, IMG submission 180674) | Fecal eukaryotic communites from dung pellets of Tule Elk in California, USA - Elk Dung C1 | ecosystem: Host-associated > Mammals > Digestive system > Large intestine > Fecal | place... | reverse complement strand
GCATGGCTGCGAGCAGAGGGATATATCTCGTTTTATCAACTCCTCAAACGCTGATTGGAAACCGCCGTATGCCATAAATGGCACGTACGGTGGTGTGAGAGGGGGACGAAAGTCCCCCTACTCGATTAGCAAGCATGGGGGCTTTATAAGATTTCATTCGCCGACATTTAGGCGTTGTTTCAGTTTTTTGCGCTTCGTAGGCAAGTGATTTGTGTTCAATCTATATGTGAATTGCCTTTACATGTGTGCGTGTGAAGGGTATAATGACGGGCGCGAGAACTATACAAACACATTTCGTTAACGACATATGATGACTTCTGCTCAAATTCGCCAGAGCTTTTTGGACTTTTTCCGTGAAAAGCAGCATGCGGTGGTGCCTTCGGCTTCGCTGATGCCGCAGAGCCCCGGTTTGTTGTTTACCAACGCCGGGATGAACCAGTTTGTGCCGTATTTCCTTGGGGTGTGGACCCCGCCGTGGAAGCCCGCACGCGCCACGGATACGCAGAAGTGCATTCGCGCCGGCGGTAAACACAATGACTTGGAGGATGTGGGGCAGGATAGCTACCACCACACTATGTTTGAGATGCTGGGCAACTGGTCCTTTGGCGATTATTTCAAGAAAGAAGCCATTGCCTGGGCGTGGGAGCTTGTCGTAGAGCGCTGGGGCTTCCCCGCCGAGCGCCTGTATGCCACCGTCTATTGCCCGGATAAGAGTAAGGGCGACCCCGGTGAGTTTGACCAAGAAGCCTACGATACATGGGCTCCGCTTTTCCGGGCCAAGGGGCTGGATCCCAATGTGCATATTGTCAACGGCGGTGTGAAGGATAATTTTTGGATGATGGGTGAGACCGGTCCCTGTGGTCCCTGTTCGGAGCTGCACGTAGACTTGACTCCCGAGGGTAAGACAGAAGGCCGCTTGGTGAACCAAGACAGCTCGCAGTGTATCGAGATATGGAACTTGGTGTTCATTCAATACAATGCCGAGAGCGATGGCAGCTTCCGCAACTTGCCTGCCTGCCATGTGGATACAGGTATGGGCTTTGAGCGCGCATGCGCCATGATGCAGTGCACCAAGGGCTTCACCGATTTCAATGTGCGTGTTTCCAACTACAGCACCGATGTGTTCCGCCCCATCTTCAAGAAGATTGAGGAGATTTCCGGGCGCACTTACACGGATATTTACCCGCAGGATGCTACGGATGATAACCGCGAGCAACTCAAGGAGAGTATTGCATTCCGTGTGATTGCAGACCACATTCGCACGCTCAGTTTCTCCATTGCAGATGGTATTTTGCCCGGCAACAATGGCCGCAACTATGTGCTGCGCCGCATTTTGCGCCGCGCCGTGCGCTATGGCCGCACCTTGGGGCTGGAAAAGCCCTTCCTCTCCCTGCTTGTTGACACGCTGGCGGAGGAAATGGGGAGCGTGTTCCCCGAACTGGTGAGCCGTGCTGCCACTATTAAAGAGGTGCTGCTGCGAGAGGAAACGAGCTTCAACGAGACGCTTGATCGCGGATTGGAGCTCTTTGATAAGGAAGTGGCTGCCACAGGGGCTGTTTCCGGCGATTTTGCTTTCAAGCTGTACGATACATACGGCTTCCCGATTGACTTGACTGCGCTGATGGCGCGTGAACGCGGCCTTAGCATAGACACGGAGCGTTTCGATGCCCTCATGGAGGAACAGCGCCAGCGCGCCAAGGCTGCTCAGAAGAAACAGATTGTGCGTGCGCTCGACCTCAAGACCGAGCAGGTGACAGAGTTTGTAGGCTACACGGATGATGCCTGCGAGGCTACCGTGACGGAGGTGCATGAGGCCGAGGGAATGATCTTCGTTATCACCGATAAGACCCCGTTCTACGCAGAAATGGGTGGTCAGATGAGTGATGGCGGCACACTGGCGCTGGGTGGCGACTCTGCACCCGTGCTGGGGGTACAGCAGATTGGCAAGGCGCGAGCTCACCTTATATCCACCGCAGATGGCGTTACCCCCGCCGTGGGCGATGTAGTGGCTTTGCAACTGGACACCGTGCGCCGCCGCGCTTTGGAGGCTCACCACAGTGCCACACACTTGCTGCACAAAGCTCTGCGCACACTGGTGAGTGAGGATATTGCCCAGCAGGGGTCCTTGGTGGATGCCGACCGCCTGCGCTTTGATGTGAACAGCGGTGCGATTTCCAAGGCGGATTTGCGCCGTGTGGAAGAATTGGTGAATCAGTGGGTGGAGGAAGATTTGCCCATCATCGCCAAGGAATACCCCATGACGGAAATCAAGAAACACCCGGAAATCTGCCAGTTCTTCGGCGACAAGTACGGCGATGTGGTGCGCTTGGTGCAAATGGGTGGCGAGGCCGATGGTTTCAACGGCGTTTCCATGGAGCTTTGCGGTGGCACCCATGCTGCAACGACCGGTAAGGTGGGCTTCTTCAAGATTCGCAGCGAGGGAGCCATTGCCAGCGGTGTACGCCGTATCGAAGCCGCTGTGGGTGATGCAGGCTTGGCCACGGTGCGCGATATGATTAGCGCACGCATCCCGGAATCCAAGGAAATGTACGACAAGTTGGTGGAAGCCAACGGCAAGCTTGCCGACATGGGGCAACCCACCATTCCTGTGCCCACCAATGATTCTCAACCGGCCAAGAAGGCTGTGGAATCCCGTGATATTCGCACGGTCAACGCCCTGTTGGATGAGTTTAACGCCTATTGCGATAAGCTCAAAGAATCCGCTTTGGAGGCAGATAAGCGCCTCAAGAAAGCCATGGCTGCTGCAGCGGCCGGCATGGCAGATGCGCTGCTGGCTGAAAAGCTGACCGGTGGCAATATGGTACTGACCACCGAAGGCGGCAACGATTTGCTTACAGAACTTTTCAATGGTTTGCGCAAGCGCCATTACGCAGGCGCCGTGTTCATGATTGTGGACGATGGCGCTGCTCTTTCGCTGGGTGCTTATTGTGGCGAGGAAGCCCAGTCCGCCGGCAAGAAAGCCGGTGATCTCATCCGCACCTTGGCTCCCATAGTGGGTGGCAAGGGCGGCGGCAAGGCTGACATGGCGCGCGGCTCCGGAAAGAACCGAGACGCTGCAACCCAGTTGGCCACCCAAGCAGCCCGGGAGCTGTCTTGCTAATCTTTCAACAACACACCTACACCTCCAATCACCATGACTAAAAATACCCCCCCCGTTTATCCGGACGAACCTAAGATTCCGATTTTACCGAATATGCTTACAGCCGGTAATCTGCTGTGTGGCTTCTTCTCCATCTTGACCATCTTTGAGGGAATGAAGTTCCAGTCCGGCACCGAACAGGCATTCCTGCACTACCAGCATGCCACCTACCTCATCTTTGCCGCCTGCATTTTCGATTTGCTCGATGGGCGCGTAGCACGCATGTGCAAGAGTGATGGCCCGTTCGGGCGCGAGTTCGACTCCATTGCGGATGTCGTTTCCTTCGGCATTGCCCCGGCTATGCTGCTCTCTCAAGCCGTGTTGTTCAACCTTGAGATTCCGTACTTGGGTTGGGCCATAGCGGTGTTGTATCTGCTGTGTGCAGCACTGCGCTTGGCACGCTTCAACTGCATGGCTGCCGCCCCCAAGAAACCGAATCAGAGCATGGACTTTGTGGGCTTGCCCGTTCCCATGGCTGCCGGTGCGGTTGTGAGCACCATGTACTTGGTGATTGATGTGACCTCCAACCGCAACCTCATCATCCCGCCGATGTGGCAATATGTCATGGCCGTGGTGATGGCTGTGGTGGCTATCCTCATGATGAGCCGCGTGATTTATCCCAGCTTCAAGCATGTGAACTTTGAGAAGCGCGGCACGGCCATGGCTATCCTCATGGCGGTCATCGCCATCTGCGCCTTCATCTTCTTCCCGTGGATTGCGCCGGCCTTCATCTTCGTGTGCTACTTGGGCTATGGCTTGGTGGTGCGCCCCTTCCTGACCCGCCGCTTGCGCCGCATGATTGAAGTGGTTGATGACGATGCCGATAACACCCCCCAAGCGTAAGCATCAACAAAATTGACAAGGCTATGCCGTCTGCACGTATTCAATGGATAGATTTCTGCCGCGTGTGGACGGCATTCTTCGTGATTGTGCGGCACACATATGCGCCGGAGGGGACACTTTTCTTTTATGCGGATTTGTTTAATTACCGCAGTTTGATTTTCTTTTTCTTTTTTGCATCGGGCTTGTTTAGTAAGCAGATAAGTGACTGCAACGGCAGACTTATTTCAAAATGGATGGATATCAAACGCTTTGGGCAGATAGCATCCATGTTTCTTTTCTGGTCAGCGGTGGGCGCGTTGTTGCTGTTGCCGGTGCACTGGCAAGAAGTATGGAAATCCGGAGAAATCATCTGGGGGAACGTTGTTCACGGATTGGGTTTTACGTGGATGTTCGGCTGGAATGTACCTCTGTGGTTTTTGCGGGTGCTCATGGTGTTGGTGTTGTTTGCCCCGCTGTTGCACAGGCTTTCGAGTCGCAACCTGTTAGCCTTTGTCATAGGCATGCTAGCTGCAGGGGAGGTTTTTTGCCTCACTGCGTGGGACGAAGGCGGGCCTGCTTATACATGGATTCCGTGTAGAATGTACGAAACGCTGTATGCTTGGGCGTTTTTCGCGGCAGGGATTGTGTTGAAACGGGAGCTTGGTATTGAGGGCTTGGCTGCGTTTCTGAAGAAGTCCGGGTGGCTGATTGTGTTCTTTGCAGTGCTTGTTTTTGTACCTGTTCGTTTGTGGGGGCTGATGCCTCCTTGCAAAAGCGGGATGCTTGTTGTGCTGGGCGTGGGTACTATTTTGAGCATAGGTTGTTTGGTGAATCAATACGCACCTCGCATTTGCTCGTACGTGGCTGCGTGGGGACCCGCAACCTTTTTTGTGTATGTCACCCACTGTATCATCATTACTTACATAAAAGCGTTGTGGTTGAGATATAACGAATGGAACACCGTGGGCTCCATTATCGTGCCGGTAGCAACCTTGTTGGTGAGCTGTGGGGTCTTTGTGCTGTTGCGCAAATTGAGTCCGCGCTTCATGAGCTGGTGTGCCATGTTGAAAGTAGTTAAAAAGTAGTGAAACATATATGCCATCTCATCGTGTTCAATGGATAGATTTCTGCCGCGTGTATACGGCATTTTTAGTGGTGCTGCGTCATGTAGATCGCCCCTACGCCAGTGTCAACTATGTGGTGGATTTGTTTAACTACCGCAGCCTGATTTTCTTTTTCTTCCTTGCCTCCGGCTATTTTGCGCACAAGGCCCAGGCGGGGCAATGGCTGGATTGGCAGCGCACGCGCAAGCTGCTTCTTCCGTATATATTCTGGACCGCCGTTGTTTCGATTCTGTTGCTTCAACCGCTGATTCATTGGCAGGGGACCTTGGCGGGAGACTTCAGCTGGCTGAGCTGGAGTCTCATTCCGCGGGAAATGGGGCTGCTGAACTGGTGCTATTGGGATTTTGACAACGTGCCGTTGTGGTTCTTGCGCACGCTGATATTGTTGGCTCTTTTCTGCCCGCTGTTGCAGAAGCTGCCTTCCAAGGTGTTGTTGGTTGTGGTGCTGTTGTGCTTTGCGGGGAGCGATGTGCTCTGCGCCCGCGATTGCGAGACGGCTACCAGCCACAAGAGCTGGTATGTGGGGTGGCTTCCCTTCCGCTTGTATGAGAGCATCTTGGCTCTTGGTTTCTATTCTTTGGGGGTGTGGATACGCCGCTATGCAGATTTTGAGCGTTTTACCGCCTATATGCGCAGCTATGCGTGGACGGTGGTGCTAGCGGCGCTCATCCTGTTGCCGGCTGTGTATGCCTTTGGTTTTTATCCGCCGGTGCAGAGCAGTGCGCTCGTGTTGCTGGGGGTGGCCACTACGATGAGCATTGGCTGCCTGTGCGAGCAACACTTGCCACGCTTCTGCGGGTGGATTGCACGCTGGGGCAAAGCTGCCTTTTTTATTTACGTGACGCACTACCCTCTGCTGCACATTTGGAAGCTTGTCTCCACCGGTTCATACAGCGGCACACTCTCCACGTGGGAGATTAGCGTGGCACCTTTCTGCATTACCGCCATGAGCATCGGCATCTACAGCCTGTTGCGGCGTTTTTGTCCGGGCTTCCTGCGGGTGTTTGCCCTTTCCTGATTTACGCTTTATCCTCAGAAGGCACCGGGGGGAGCAGCTCATCCTTCTTGCCGGTCTGGCAGCAGTATACGAGGGTGATGATGCTGCAAATAAAAGCAATGTCTGCGATGAAGGGAAGGGGGAGGAAGAGGAACACGAGCGGGCAAATCCACCAGCGGCTGTGCCCGGTATCTTTCAGGCGGCGGGCAGTGATGGCCAGTGTGGGGATGGCGATGATAAGCCCCCACACGGCTGCAACACAGGTGCAAATGAGGTGCAGGCGGTAGGTGGTGAGTAATTCTTCCGCATAGGGCTCCCAAAGAGCTGCTATTTCTTCAGCTAATTCTTGGTGGATGATATCCGGGTTTTGGGCAATGGCGAAAATCAAATCAAGCACCTGAGGGTTGCTGATGAGCTCGTTGAAAAACTCCAGAAAGACGAACCACGCAGGCAGTAGAAGAATGATGAGGATGACCTGGGTAATCGATACAAACTGCCAAAAATCCCGGCGTGATGTCCTGCCGGAAAAATCTGCATATTGGCGAAAACCTTGGAGGAGTGCATGCATAAAAGGCTTACTTGGGGAGGTGGGGTTCGAGTGTTTGTCGGTTAGCTCGTTCTTGGGAGCGCGCATTGAGCTCGGCTTGCCTTTGCAAGTATTGCTGCATGCGGAAGCTGGTTGCTTGCAGACTCTGCGGGGCATAGCTGCCGTCCTCCTGCATGCGGTAGGATTGAGTGTTGTCTTTGAAACAGGCATCCAAAATGCCAGAAACGCGGTGAGCCAACATGGCGTTTTCGATGGGTATCATCAGCTCCACTCTACGATCCAAATTGCGCCCCATCCAGTCGGCACTGGCAATATAGATTTGCTGGCTGCCTCCATTGTGGAAAGCGAAAATGCGGGCGTGCTCCAAGTAGCGGTCTACAATGCTCACGATGTGTACCCGGTCTTTCGCGGCCGGGGCGGTGGGGAGCCAGCAGCAAATACCGCGGATATTCAGGCTGATGCGCACCCCTGCCTCTGCGGCTTCATCCAGCGCGCGTATCATGTCTGCATCGTTGAGAGAATTCATCTTGGCGCGTATCTCGGCTCGTTCATTTTGGCGGGCGCGGCGCGTTTCAGCGTGGATGAGGGAGAGCAGTTTTTCCTTCATCAGCGCGGGGGAGGGGTGCAAGCGTCTGAAACGCGTGAGCTTGGTGCGCCCGGTGATGGAGTTGAAAAATTGCGAGGCATCCGCACCCAAGTGCTCATCGCAGCTCAGGAGGGATATGTCGCTGTAAATACGAGCTGTATTTTCATTATAATTGCCGGTTCCAAAATGGCAGTAGCGCCGCAGGACACCGTTTTCCCGGCGCACGATGAGGAGCACCTTGGCATGGGTCTTGAAGCCCTTCACCCCATAGACTACTTGCACCCCTGAGCGCTGCAATTTTTCGGCTTGCTGGAGGTTCTGCCCCTCATCGAAGCGTGCTTTGAGCTCCACGAGAGCCGTCACTTGCTTGCCGGCCTCCGCAGCGCGGCACAGGGCGTTGATGAAGCGAGAATTGGCAGCCGTGCGGTAAAGACACTGCTTGATGGCCAGCACATCCGGGTCTGTGGCGGCTTCTTCCACCAGTTGCACCACCGGTTCGTAGCTTTCATAGGGGTTGTTAATCAGAATATCCCCTTCTGCTATGTTTTCAAACATAGACAGAGTGGGATCCACCCCGGCCGGCATGCTCGGCTCCCATGGCGCGATTTTCAGATGATCATGCCCGGGGGCTGAGGCAAGCCCGGCAAAGTCTACCAAGCGCAGGGGGCCGGGTACGCTGTAAATGGAGCTATGTTGAGCTCCCACGATGCCGGCCAGGCGGGAGATGAAGTTTTCCGGGGTTCCTTCCGGTATCTCCAGGCGCACGCAATCAGAAAATTTACGCGCCACCAATACCTCCTCCATGTCCTGTGCAAAGTTGCCGCCTTCTTCCTCTGCCACGGCAATATCTCCATTGCGGGTCACTCGGAACGGATAGACGCACACGACCTCTTCCTCGGGGAAAAGATGCCCAATGTGCGTGGCGGCTAAATCCTCCAGCAGCACGTACTTTTCCTTCCCCAAGGCGGCAGAGTGAATGCGCCGGGGCAGCATGTCCGGTAGGGTGACGGCGACAAACCGTGTTTCTTCCGGGGCTGTGGCAGATTGCAGCTCCACTCCCAAAATCACATTGAGGGAGGGCAGCACGGGCGGTTGCTCCACCTCCATAGCCAAGGGGGTGAGGAGTGGGGCAATGTTGCTGATAAAATACTGCTCCAGCGCCGCTTGTGGAATTTCCCCCAAATCATCCATGCCGGTGGGGGCCAAATCCGCTTCTTTGAGCAGGGGCAAAAGCTCGTGCCGCATGAGGTCGTATTGGGCTTGCACCATCTTCACCGTGCGTTCACGGATGCGTTCCAACTGCTCTTCCGGCGTGAGCCCGGCACGGTCTGTTGTCCCTTTGCCGCTTTGCTGCATGAGTAGCAAACCGCCCACGCGTACCTGAAAGAACTCATCTAAATTACTGGCGGATATAGCCAGAAATCGCACTCGCTCCAATAAAGGTAAATCCCTGCGCTGTGCCTGATTGAGCACGCGCCGATTGAACTCTAGCCATGAAATTTCTCGGTTGATGTACATAGCGATAGAAGCGAAGTATTGCGACCGTCTGCCATGCTACCACATCTCCCCCCTTGAGGTCAAGCTCATGTTCTGCTATGTGCAGGGCAAACGCATGAGGCGAGATCTGACTTAAATAGCTGCTGCTGCTTGAATATCAATTGCAAAATTCATATTTCAAATTTCACATTGAAAAAATTGGCGCTGTCGCGCAAGAAAATGGGTGGGGTGCATCTGCGTCGTCCCCGGCTGATACAATAGACGAGGTAGTGTTTGTCATGTTCTTGAAGATGGGGGGCGATGAAAGGATTTTTTTTAAGTCAACAAGTTCTGTTCCTTACGCCCCCGGTCAATGGCTCGCGCAAGGAATAAACGCAAAAAAAGGATGCCCGGGTTTCCCCGGGCATCCCTCAACTTACTACCTTATGAAACATCAGTCTCTCCCTTGCTCGGGGGAGGAATGCTCTCTCCTTCATTCCTGCCCCTCAGAATCGACTGATAAGGTTTAAACACACGCAGGAGGAGAGGCGTTGAAATTAATTTTCATTTTTTTTCGATTTTTTTTCATCGGGGTCCTCGGGTATACCCACGTTGTCGAAAAGCGGGCGGTAGGAAGGCAGCTTCCAGTTGAGGTAGACCGCAATCATGCGAATGATGAAAACTGCTGCCACGCCGATGATGTAGGCATACTCGTAGGGGATGTTGAGCATCTCTTGCATGATGATGAATGCGGCACACCCCACAAAGGAGGCCGTGGCGTAAATTTCGCCGGGGCGGAAAACATAGGGCACATTGCCGGTGAGCACATCTCGCAGCACACCACCGGCCACACCGGTGCACACCCCCATGCAGATGGAAACCAAGTAGGGGCAGCCCAAATAGTGTGCCTTGGCGGTTCCCAGCAGACTGAAGAAAGCCATGGAGAAGGCGTCTGCCACGCGGATGGTACCTACGGGAAGGCGGTGAAAACGGGAGATGTAGAAGACGATGAGCGCCGTGATGATAGCAAAGTAGAGGAATTGCACATCTTCTGCGCCCACCCAGTAGACGGACATGGGTTCACCGTTGGGTTTGACGAGTCCGTTGAGGAGAATATCGCGCACGGTACCGCCGCCCAGAGCTGCGATGGTGGCACAGGTGACAATGCCGAACATGTCCATGCGCACGCGGCTGGAAGCTGTAGCACCTGCAATGGCACCCACTACGGTAGCAAAAATGCAGCAAATGTAAAAGAGCCAGTGTTGGTCGAAGTTCTGAACGGCTTGCAGAGCCTCCGTGGCGGTGGTGGCTAGGGGGAACATTGAGATGCAGAGAAGGCTTACTTGAGGGTTTGCCCGAGCAGCCAAAGCACCAGCAGGACCAGCAGCACCGGCCAGAGCACGCTGGCCAATCCCACCAATATCATAACCAGCACGATAGCTACTGCGGCAAAGATGATGAGCGTGCTCAGCGGAATATGGCGGCGCAGCATTGTCCAGAAGCTAGGGTTCGCCTCGGCCTCCTCTTCTTTGCGCAAATCCATTTTTGCCAAGCGGCGCCAAGTGGAGGAATTTGCGCGGCGCACCCAAGTGTCGCCATCAATCTCACCCGTGGCACGCAAGCGCACCAAGTCCTCCCCGCTCACGGGGCCGACCTTGCCTTGTGCAGTATCGTAAAAATACTTGTGTGCCATGGTGGGTGAGGAAAAAATCAGATTTTAGGCATGAATGGCACGCCCATCTGCGGCCAACACCGCTTCATGAATCGCCTCTGAGAGGGTGGGGTGGGCGTAAATCATGGCGTTCATGTCGGCATCCGTCAGTTCGCTGTTCATGGCCAGCTCGGGGGTGGCAATCATTTCCGTAGCGGTGTCGCCCACGATGTGAGCCCCCAGCAGCTCGCCGTTTTCCTTGCCGAAGAGCAGCTTTACAAAGCCTTCCGTCTCCCCGGTTGCCACAGCCTTGCCAATCGCCATGAAGGGGAACTTGCCTACGCGGTATTCCACGCCGGCTTCCTGCAGTTCGCGCTCGCGCTTGCCCACGCTGGCCACTTGCGGGTGGCAGTATGTGCAGCCGGGCACGTGCACGGGGTGCAGGGGGGTATACTCGCAGTCGAACATGCCTTCCACGGCCTGTTCCGCCTCGTAGCTGGCGGTGTGTGCCAGCATGATACCGCCGATGCAGTCACCCACAGCATACACGCCGCTGATATTGGTGCGGTAGCGTTCATCCACCTTGATGAATCCGCGCTCGGTGAGCTCCAGCCCGTTGGCTTCCGGCACCACAGGCACCACGCCAATGGCCACCAAGCACACATCGGCGGTGATTTCCTGCACCTTGCCGTTTTTGGCGGTGATGGTGGCAGTCACGCTATCGCCGTTATCTCGCAGGCTATCTACCTTGGCACCGGCCATGCAGGTGATGCCCTGCTTTTTGAAAGCGCGCTCCATGGCGGTGCATACTTCGTTGTCTTCGTTGGGCAGGATGCGGGGCAGGGCCTCCACCAAGGTTACTTTGGTGCCGAAGCAGTGGTACACGTAGGAGAGCTCGGTGCCGATGGCCCCGGAGCCAATCACAATCATGCTGTCGGGGCGCTTGGGCATCACCAATGCATCCTTGCTGCCGATGATGGTATTGCCGTTGAAGGGGAAAGCGGGCACCTCGCGGGTGCGGGCTCCGGTGGCGATGAGGATGTTGGCCCCTTCCAGCATGCTCACACTGCCGTCTGCGGCGGTGACTTCCACCTTGCCGGAGGCTACGATGCGAGCCTCGCCCACTACGCTGTCGACCTTGTTTTTCTTGAAGAGGAAGGAGATACCGTTGGAAAGACGCTCGCTGATTTGGCGAGAGCGGGCGATGACGGCGGGCCAATCCACGCTCAGCTCACCCACGCTGATGCCGTACTCGGCGGCTTTCTTGGCCATGGTGTTGTACACCTCGCCGTTCTTGAGCAATGCTTTGGTGGGGATGCAGCCCCAATTCAGGCAGGTGCCGCCCATGCGGTCGCGCTCTACACACACCACGCGTTTGCCCAACTGGGCTGCACGAATTGCACCTACATACCCCGCAGGGCCGCCGCCAATCACGATCAAATCATAGCTCATGCCCACATTCTACTCCACGCGCGCGATGCTGGCAATGCTAAAGCGCGCACTATGACAATGTGTGTGCGGGGGGGCTCACAGATTCTGGTTCATGCGCTCAAGCATGAGGCGGAAACCAACCGTAGGGCGCTTGTTGTCAATGGGGCGTGGGGTGCGGCTGGCAGAGTGCAGCTGGCTGGGGCGGAACGAGGTGTAGTCGCCACCGCGGGTCACGCCGTACTCGCGGAAGGCAAAACCTTCCGGTCCGCCGTATTCGCCGCTCACCCATTCCTGCACATTCCCCTCCATATCATGCAAGCCCAGCAGGTTGCCGGTAAAGGAACCCACAGGCGCGGTGAAGGGGAAGTCATCCCGATAGTGGGGAATGATGTGGTTCGGTTGGGTATAAGGTCCTGCAGAGGTGTCGGCAAAGTTGCCCGTGTCGCGGTAGGGGGGCCAGCGCATGCCCCAGGGGAAATCCTGCTTTACCTCACCGGAGCGCTGGCGCTGCTTTTCATAGGGCGAGATGCCGTTTTCGCTCTTGAGACCGGTCATAGCACTCCACTCAGCATCCGTGGGTAAGCGGTATACATCCGAGTTCTCAATGAGCCCCTCCGTTCGTTCTTTTTCTGTGAGCCATCGGGCGAAATTTTCCGCATCATTGCGGGATACAAAAACCACGGGGTGATGCTCATTCTGCTCAAATGCGGGCTTATCCGGCAGCGGGGTGCCGGTGGCCTCGCAGTACTCGTGATAATCCGCTACGCGCACTTCGGTAGAGCAGGCCAGCAAGCGTGGCGAGAGCGGCACCAGCTTGAGTCCCATGCTATTAATCCATTCAGTGCCAAAGGAAACAGAGTTGTTGGCTTGCAGCACCAAATTGAGGGATAAATTGCGCGGCGAAAGCCCGCTGCTTCGCACCGAGGAGTAGCCCGGCATGCGTACCTCCAGGTAATAGGGAGCCAGCGGCACACGCACATCCTGCATCGGGGTTACCCCCAGCAGGCGCCCATTGAAATATACAGAGGCCCCTGCCGGGTTGGAATACACGGTGATGGGGGTCTTCTTAATGGGGGTCACACACAAGCGGTAGGCGCACATATCCGGGCCTGCTTCGGTGCCGGGTTCGGCTATGGCGATGAGCGAGTGGTCTCGCCCCAAAATGCCGGCTGTGCGGCATTGGCGTGCCAGCCACAAAGAGTAAGCCCCAATGCCGGTTTGCGTGGTGAGCACAGTGTCCGACTCCGGCTTGGCTTCATAGCGCAGCTCTACACCTTGCGGCGCATGTTGCATGAACTGCTCAAACTGCGCCATGGAAACAACCTGTGTCGCCTTGTGCTCATCTTTATCCGGCTTGTATTCATTGCCCAAGGCATCTTGCCATACCTTGCCTTGCTGCGGCGGGCGGTAGGGCAGCAGAGCCCCGCCCAGCGAGAGCAGCCCCCGCTTGGGAATGATGCCGCTTTCGTGCGCATCGGCATAGCCATCCTTGCGGAGAATGAAAGAAACCTGCCGCCCCGCAGGCATATTCACCGGCCCGTACGGCGTTTCATCCAAGTACTGCCCATCCTCGGTGTACACAGAAGCCCCCGATGGCACCGTGGCGATGAACAACTGCCCATCCTCTGTTTGCGGGGCGATGCCTGCATCTTCCTGTACCAACTCTGAAATCTCTTCCGGTGCGGTGCTCGCCTCTCCTGGCGGAGTGGCGGGTGCTACCGGTTCTACCGGGGGGGGAGTAGGCTTTTGCCCACACAGAGCGGCCAGCGCCAGTTGCACGCGCTCGCGCATGTCCTGCGGCACAAAATGCGCCGCCGCCGCCACGATGAATCCTACCAGCAACACCCCGATGAGCCAATACAGCTTTCCGTTCCCGCTTTTGACCGTTTTTGTCGGCTTGCGACGCTTTTTGCGGGCACCCGGGGCAAAATGCCGCAAATCATCCAGTTTATCTGCCAACACCAAGGCACTGGTGATACTGTCCTTGCCCACATGTGGCTCTGCCGCCGCGCATATGATTTTGTTGAAATCCTGCCACACGCGGTGGTTGGTTCCCTCCGGTATATCTGTAGGCAATTCGGGGAAATCCAAGCGATCTTTGCCGGTGCTCATTTCATAGAGCACCTTGGCGAGCGCGTACACATCTGCCCGCGGCGTACCCGGCCCATCCGGTGGGATGTAGCCTTCCGTCCCCACATAGCTGCGCTTGTTGCCGCGCGCCACAAAGCCCACATCTGCCAACTTGGCTCGGCTGTTCACAAACACCACATTGGCCGGTTTGATATCGCGATGCGTCAAATCCTCCGCATGCAAGCCCGCCAGAGCGTGTGCCAGCTGGCTGCCTACCTCCAGCACATAATCCAGCGGCATGGGGTGCATGCCATACAACTGCATATCGCTTTGCAGGGTGCGCGGTACATAGTCGTCCGGTTCTATGTGGATGCCCGTGTAGGCATCATCTGCCAGCTCCATCACGTAGTAATAATAGGGCAATTCCCCGGCCTTTTGCCCCACGTGCAAGATGTGTACCAGCCCCGGTATTCCGCGTGCTATCGGTTCGTAGCTCAATATCCCCTCAAACTCCCGCGTAAACGTCCGCTCGTCCTCAAAATCCTCTCGCCACACCACCTTCACCGCGCGGTATGCTCCCGTGGCCGACCTCGCAAGCCACACCTCCCCGTAAGACCCCGTGCCTATCGCCCGCAATATCTCGTGATCCGGCACTTCCGGCTGCGTGCCCTCCGGGCGCCGCGCTCGCTTGGAGACGGGTATGATCCTCGGGCTCTTCGCCTTGCTCAACTCGGGGGTACCTGCTGTCATTGCCTGTATTATAGCTTCCGCGCTTCCCCAACGCAAGCCGCAATCTACCCCGCCTGCAAAGATTTTTTTTGTTTTCTGCAAAATTTTGCTTGCATATCCGCCCTCTCTGTGTTTTAATTCGCCCGCAACCATTTCAATGCGCACGTGGCGGAATTGGTAGACGCGCTAGTTTCAGGTTCTAGTGATGAGAGTCGTGGAGGTTCGAGTCCTCTCGTGCGTATAACTGAAAATGAGGGAGTTACGATAAAAAGTAACTCCCTCTTCTCTTTGTAACCATTCTCAAAAACCGCCCAAAAACGGCTGAAAACGCATACCAGCAACTCGGATTTTACTCGGACGCTATACGCCTTATTATCAACAGGAAAGGCAAAAAAGGGATTTTCTAGTGATAAGCCGTTTTCTCGGATACTTCACAGGGGCATCTCTCCGTCACCTGCCCCACAGGCACACTCACCCTGTTTCTGACCGAGGTCGGGTAAGATTGACTGCCACTTTGTAACCGTTCCTCTTTTCCGAGTTGTTTTTTACTCGGATGCTCATCGTCACAGGGAGGGTAGTTATCTGTAAGGGTGCTTCGTGAAAACGACCTTTCCTTATACAAAAGTCATTTTCATAAGTCATTCTAATAGAAAATGCTATGAATTATAAAAGGATGGCAAGGTTGAAAAATCGGCATCAAAATTCCGTAAAAATTTTTACAATAGTTTTGTGCTTAATCATTCTTGGTAAGTGCTTACCATCAAAGTAGGTGTGAGTAAGGGGTATAGTTCTGTGCAGTCAGTCTTACAAAGTTAAACCCTCAATCAGTCTTTGCGTTTTCTTGGCTACCTGTAATACTTCCTTACCATCTGCTCAAAGGTCAGCGGTGTTGCTTCATAAAAACAATCAAGCAACTGTTCTTCATCGGTTCTTGTATCTTCGTCCTGCTCCTCAATCGTCATCTGCCTGGCGGCTTCATCAAACACGGCATCTACGAGTTGCAGGAATTGAGATGAGCGTGAGGCGTGCTTATCAATCTTACCATCTTTCAACAACTTGGATAATTCAACGAGTATCATACAAGTATTTACTTGATTATCCGCATGAAAGAATAAAAAGAGCCGCTACCCTTTGACGAGTAGCGACCCTTGTTATCAAATTGAAAAAAAATGAGTTACTTGCGACGACGGCGTGCAGCCAGACCAGCCAGAGCCAGCAGGGAAAGCGTGGCGGTGGTGGGCTCGGGAATAGAGGGGGCAACGGGGGTAACGGGGGCAGCGGTGTAGTTGAGGGCAATGTCGGAAATGGTTACCAACGTACCATTGCTTTCAGCTCCTGTTGAGGGGTTTGCGGTCCAGACAACAAAAAGCGTGGAAGGGTTCACATCGGCGGTGTTGTAAGTTTCTTTTACTGTATTAGCTTCAATAAGGCCTGTTGTTGCAATCAGTTCAGTTGCAGTATATGTAGTTGCATCATAGCTCCAGAGGGAATAGCCTGCTTTCTTGTCATTTTTGAAAGTCAAAGTAATGGCGGAAGCTGCTTCTTCCAACGATACACCAAGAGCTACATACTCACCGCCGCGGGAAGGTCGGCTCACGAATTCGAATGAATTTGTTGCAGTAATAGCAATTTCATTGTTTTGAGCATAGGCCTGACCTGTGCCACCAAACCAACCCGTCAGGTCGGTATTGCCGATGTTATCAGCGGTAATAGCAGCGGCTAACTGCTGAATAATTTCAGCAGAAGAGCCTGTTCCAATGCCGCTTGCATGGCTGCCTGCAATCCATGTGAAGTCATCAGTGCCAGGTAAGGTCAGCGGGGCAGCACCAGCCACACCACAGATGGCGAGGAGTGTGATAATCGTTTTCTTCATGTTAGCAAGAATTGATTATTAGATGTTTAGATTAGACTGTTCAAGTCGTTCCATCTCTTGCGCATTGAGAAGGGAGCAGACTTGCTACAATCCAACGAATCTACAATACAGCATTGCCGATGCTGATGCAAGCATAAAATTCGTAAAAGATTAGAATGAGTTAGGACATTAGAAAGAATGATAAGCAGTGCGTGTGAGAGATGCTCAATCATACCTAACTAGCAGAGTTTCAATGCAAAGATAAAGCATCAGCATCCGCAATGCTGATGTCTCCTTATCTAACTCATCCACAAACGCTATCAGGAGTGATGTTGTAGTATTCCTCGGCTTCTGTCTTTGTGATAGCACGGCGATAGTGTTTCAACAGCATACCGATGTCATGTCCGAGTTGGTTCGCGGTTTCGGTGTAGCCCTGTTGCTCTGCCATGAATGATGTAGCAGTGTGGCGTATGCAGTTCTTGGGCAAGATAATCCCTGTCTCCGTTGCCAATGTTTTGAGGAAAGAACTGTGTGCGGTCTTACGCTGTTTGAGAGTCTCACCTTGGATAAGCGTATCAGTAGCATCCATGCTCACACCATTAGCACGAGCAAAGTCCATCCAAGCTTCACATTCTCGGTGGGATAGATAAAGCGTGCGATACCATTCTTGGCAACAGCAGCAGAGACAAAGATTTCGTTACGACCGCCAATGTAGATGTCACCATAAGTCAGTTTGGCACGCTCCTCTACACGAGCACCGCAGAAGAACCCTACTGCCAGCACAGGGATGAATGAGTGATACTTGGGATTGGACTTCACGAAGGAAAAGATACGCTTCACCTCATCCACGGACAGAATTTCAGGTTCAGCATCTTTACGCTTCTTGGCAGGTTTGAGATTAGCCACAGGATTGTATTGTTGAGGAACACGACCCTGTTCAACGGCGAACTTGAACACCGATTTGAGGAGATTGAGATACTGTGTGCGGGTAACGAGTGAAGCCTTACCACCATTCTGGCCTTTCAATCCATCCAAGAAGTCCAATACATCCTGCTCGGTGATAGTATGAGCGGGTTTGTTACCAAAGACAGGAGCAACGATGTTGAACAAACGCTGAAGAACGGTCTCCGTGTGGTCGGTGAGTTCGCCATCCGTCTTACGCATGAGTTCCTTGTCAAAGTAGAAACGAGCCAATGTATTGAAATCAGGAGAGGTGGTTTTTCGGTTCTCCAATCCACTTACCATGACCTCGTATGCAGAAGCGTAGTCATAGCCGTGAGCCTGTGCTTCTTTGATGTATTCACGATACCTGTCAAGTGCTCGCTTCTCATCATCGGTGATACACCCGAAGTCTGCACCATACTTTTTTGCTTCACGCCGAAGAGACTCATTCAGAGCCTTGGCTTCTTCAAGTCCTGCAAGAGTCCAAGGGAATGTCTGTCTTCTAGACTTTCCGTGTTCGTTCCACTTTACGGCTCATCGGGGAGCCAGGGGAAGGTGCCGTTGCGAATTTGCTCGACGGCTTGGGGGTAGGGGATACCATTGAGGTAGAGCATGGTGGGCACGGCTGCTGCGGAGGGACGCAGAGCGATATCTACGGTAAAGCGGATGCGGTTGGCAGGAAAATCAGCGTAGTTTTTGTGGAGCTCCTCCGTCCAGATGCGCATTAAATCGCCTGTTTTTTCCTCGACAAAGTAGAGCATGGTGTTCCGGTTGGCACGGGAGAATGAGAGGTTGAAGCACGTAGTGCGTTGATTGTCAGTGCGCGTATTATTGATATCTGCCCACATCAGGCAGCGCAGTTCGCCGGGAGCCGGGGTATCAGCGGATGAATCGGGGGCTTCGATGCGCACGATGTGGTGGAAACCATCTTCCGCTTTTTTCCAGAAGGCCGCCACGCGGATGGAGGCGTATTGGCTGGTGATTTCCAAGGCATTCGGGGCTTGTGCTTGGCGAGGCTGTAGAGGATTTTCGACCTTGTATTCTACATATTTTCCGTTTTCCCATACGGAAAAGGTGTTGACTTGCTCGCAGAGAGACTTACCCCAGAAGATGGATGTGCCGGCCGATTTCAAGGGGAGGGTGAGGTTGAAATTTAAGCGGATGAAATCGCCGCGCAGGATATCGCGCGGGTCGTTTTCATTGCAGCGCAGGCAGATGGTGGGTGCGGTTTGTAATTCAATACGGCGCTGGTGATAATTAATCGCCAGCCAGAGCAATTGGGCTGCCACCACCACAAACAACAGGATGATGTTCACGTTTCTTTTCATGATGCGTTCTCCTTTCTTATCAGCATGATTTTTTCCGTATGGCGTGGGCTAGTTTGCGGCGCTGGCGCTCCAGACACAGCACAAGACCCAGCAGGACGCAGCCTGCTACTATGAGTACCACCCCTGATTGAGTGAGCGAATCCAGCACATTGGCAACCAGAGCTATCCCGGCGCTCAGGACCATGAACGTACCAAAATTAAGCCACTCCAAGCGCAACGCGCGGTGGCCTACAGCCATGAGCCCGCCACCCAACAGCAGCCCTGCGGCAATGCCTATGGGCTCCATCCCCTCCCCTATCTCGCTGAGCAACTGGCCAAGCGGTAATGCCAGTCCCAGCATCGTCGCCACGCACAGCCATTGCCCCCATGCGATACGGCGCGGCTTCGCCACCAACAGCATGAGTGGCCCGGCCAGTGTGAGCCCCAGCTGCATTCGGCTCTCAGCAAACCCCACCTCGCCGTACAGAAGCGGTATCTGCAACAAGATAAGATAGGCCAGCAGGGCGGGTATGCTTAGCCTGCGGTATTCGCGCAGGAAACTTTGCGCCCCGCGGCAATGCTCTGCAAACAACCACCAGGCCAAGAATAGCAAGGCTAGCGCAGAGGCGACTTCCTCGCTGTTATTGACCCATGGGCGCAGCGTGAGCCATGATTCGGCGTTGTCCAGTAGGGCACACAGCAGCACCACGCTGGTGATGGCTACGCCCAGCATCAGAAGCCGCTGTTTCATTAAAAACGGCAGCACGCATACCCCTGCAAAAAAGAGCAGACAGCCTTCCGCCAGCGGATTCTGTAGTTGAAAAATCTGCCCATACAGCGCAATACACGCCAGCCACATGCCACCACCTATCAATCCCACCCCCTCTGCTACCAGCGGATAGGTGCGGTGAATGTTGGCGCAAGCTACCCAAGCGCCCAGTAGCAGTGCCATGGCCACCGCCATTTTCACCCCATCCGGTATAGCTTCCCAGTTTGCAGAAATCAGCATGATAATGCCTCCCAAAATCAGCACCCCGGCTAGGGAGGACATACTCCACACCAGCCACTGCCGCCCGGCCGTGCCATTCAGATGAAAATGCTCTGCAATGGCAGAGGCTTGCTCTGCGCTGATGATACCGGCTGCCTCTAATTGCTCTATCTCCTTGCGTTTCATGGCATCATAAAACTTACGCTCTATCTATTCTATCCCATTTGTGTACCGGTGTAAAGGATAGAAAATGCACCCGACTTAAATAAATTTTCATTTTTCTCAAAAAAAAGCTTGCATACCATCCAATTCTCATGTATACTGCGCCCGCACCTCCACCACGGAGGTACAAACAAAGACACGGAGCGGTAGCTCAGTTTGGTTAGAGCGCAGCCCTGTCACGGCTGAGGTCGCGGGTTCGAGCCCCGTCCGCTTCGTAACAACAAAAAAGGATAGCCCAGCGGGCTGTCCTTTTTTGTTGTCTACGCACCCGGGTTTTCCCCCGCAACCTCGACAAGGGACCTTGGTTTACCAAGCCGTCACGGATGAGGTAAGGAAGCACATTGTGCTTCCTTCCGACAAGCCGAGCAGACACCTCTGCTCGGGAACCGCTTGCCTCGCAAGCGGCTTGGAGGGCGGACGCGGGTTCTACCTATGACGTGTGTCACCCAACCGCCATACTCCCGCTCTCCTGATAGCCCAACGGGTTATCCTTTTTTGTTGTCTACGCACCCGGGTTTTCCCCCGCGAGCCGCGACAAGGGACCTTGGTTTACCAAGCCGTCACGGATGAGGTAAGGAAGCACAGTGTGCTTCCTTCCGACAAGCCGAGCAGACACCTCTGCTCGGGAACCGCTTGCCTCGCAAGCGGCTTGGAGGGCGGACGCGGGTTCTACCTATGACGTGTGTCACCCAACCGCCATACTCCCGCTCTCCTGATAGCCCAACGGGCTGTCCTTTTTTGTTGTCTACGCGAGCGGGGCTCCCCCGCAACCTCGACAAGGGACCTTGGTTTACCAAGCCGTCACGGATGAGGTAAGGAAGCACAGTGTGCTTCCTTCCGACAAGCCGAGCAGACACCTCTGCACGGGAACCGCTTGCCTCGCAAGCGGCTTGGAGGGCGGACGCGGGTTCTACCTATGACGTGTGTCACCCAACCGCCATACTCCCGTTCACCTGATAGCCCAGCGGGCTGTCCTTTTTTGTTGTCTACGCACCCGGGTTTTCCCCCGCATCCTCGAAAATTTGCCCTGTTCTGGTATCCAGGGCAAACGCATTAGGCGAGATCTGACTTAAATAGCTGCTGCTGCTTGAATATCAATTGCAAAATTCATATTTCAAATTTCACATTGAAAAAATTGGCGCTGTCGCGCAAGAAAATGGGTGGGGTGCATCTGCGCTCGCCGCCCCCGCCTTGAAGGCGGGGCGAGGCCAAAGTGTCGTTATCGTTTCGCTTTACATCTGACGCAAGTCAGCTAACTCCAATAAATTATAAATTTGAAATCTGAAATTTGAAATCACGCAGATGTGTCATAATCCTAATGCGTTTGCCCTGTTCTGGCATCCTGAATGGGTTGACACATGCCGCCGCGTCATGATATGATGCGGCGGCATGTGCACCATTCGGCAGAAAATTTATCAGGTCATTGAGGTGAAGGAAACGACATCAATCACCTCGAAGGTGTACAACCGCTTTATGTTGTTGGTGGTGCTGCTGGGCTTGCTGCCACTAGCCTTCAAGGAGGATTACGCCTTTTTTGCCATCACCGATACAGTTGTCGTGTTGCTTTTTGGGGTGGATTACATCTTGCATTGGCTCACGGCGGATATTCGCACCGGTAAAAAGGGGGTGGTACCCTTCTTGGTGCATCCGTTTACGCTGGTTGCTATTGTCGATATGTTGTCCATCTTGGCGACTTTATCCTTCCTGCAAAATACCTTTCGCCTGTTCCGTTTGTCGCGCGGGGTGCGTTTGCTGCGCGTCTTGTCCCTCTTCAAAATGGTACAGCACTCCCGCAATATGCGCTTGGTCCTATGCACCATTCGCGATACGCGCGATTCGCTCATCACCGTGGGCTATTTGGCATTGGGCTACATTTTGCTCTGTGCTCTTATCATTTTCAACGTTGAACCGCACACCTTCGGCAACTTTTACGATGCCATTTATTGGGCCACGATATCACTGACCACTGTAGGCTATGGCGATGTGTACCCCGTCTCGCTGGTGGGGCGCTGCGTGGCCATGGTATCCTCTATGCTGGGCGTAGCTCTTGTGGCGCTTCCTGCCGGCATCGTGACCGCCGGCTACATGAATGCCCTCCAGCGCAGCAAAGAAGAGCCCCCCGAGTGATTGTACCCCCACCGTGTAGCCAGGCAGTGCACATGAAGGAGAACGGCGTGTGGGAGATAGCCGTGGTGAGCGGCAAAGAAGCGCCTACGGAATGCGATTGCGCTCCCTGGTTCACCTCCGCGAGCTCGCCTTTCGGGGGGATTCTGTTGGCGAAGCTTGTTCTATGGTGATGGAGGAAGTGTTTGCTGAAGTATTTTGCTTCCTCGATTTTACGGGGGTAGCGGGGTAGGCAGCTTTATCCCAATGGTGAAATTTTGCCATTTCCTCATCTGTTACGGCGAAGAGGCGATGAGTCAGCGAATGATTGCTATCATCTTTACAAACATCAACATGATACCAAGCATTGCCATCCATCTGCACGAGAGCCCATGCGTGGGGGGACTGGCTTGCATCGTTGTTGCTCCCCTGGATGATGTGGCAGGGAATATCAATCATGTTGAGCATGAGCCACAAGGTGCGGGCATACGCGCCGCAGGCTCCCTTGCCGTCCACGAGCACGCTGACGCAGCTTTGGTTTCGCGTATTGGAGTAATCATAATTGCACATTTCTGCAATGGCATCATGCAGAGCCAGCACTTTTTCCTGCCGCGTCATGGTCTTGGAGATGGTGCGGTTGATGCAATCTGTGGCCACTTGAAGAGCCCGGGCCTCTGCATCCGTCAATTTTTTCTTTAATGTTCGTTTGTGAAAGGCAGCAGCCAGCACCGCGTTGTCTGCCGGTTTGATGATGAATTTGATGGGGCCGGAGCCATAGTAGTACCAATAGGCGGTCGCGTAGTCAAAATAGTACTTGCGGTTTAAATCTTCGAATATGTCTTTAGGGGTGAGCTTGCCCTTTATTTTTATTGAAACCGCATCGTTCATGTTGGCAGACATCTTCTCCACGACCGTCAATACATCCTCCTTTTTCCTGATTGTTTGGGTGGATGCCCAAGAATGAGGCCCGTCCGGCTTGGCGGCAACCGGCCAGATACATGCCAATGCCGCGATGGCGAGGAGAAGATTTTTCCTATTTGGTAAGAGGGCCCGCATAACACATCCATTATAATTTGATGAGTTTGATTTTCAAGCGTAAAAAAATTGCCGAAGTTAAGAGAGCTTCCGATGAGGGGGGAGGCTGAGAGCGGAAAGATGGGTTGTGCCGCGCAGGAAGGAGAGGAAGATGAATGTTATTTTACTCATTGGCTCCGGGATGCTCATTGAGCTTGACGCTGAGGGGGTGATATGGTAGCATGCGCGACCATGAAGTGTATAGCAAGTATGACAGCGATGATGGGAATGCTACTGGGAATGCCTGTGAACGCGGGGGTGCCGGAGCATTTTTCGGAGGAAGCAAAGGCTTTGTTGGCCGATGCAGTGCCGCTGGTGGAAACCGAGAACAAGCTGAACGTGATATACTTTTTGGGCACGGATGCCAAGGTGGTGCCGGGGTATGAGCGGCGTTTGAGCGAGTTGTTGCTGTATTTGCAGCAATTTTATGCCAAGGAGATGGAGCGCAACGGCTTTGGCCGCCGCGCGTTCGGCCTGCCCATGAAGGAAAATGGCGAGGTGGAGATTGTAGTGGTGCGTGGTAAGAAACCATCTGCGGAGTATGGCTATGACAAGGGCCCGCAAAACACACTGAATGAGCTGGCCGAGTATTTTGCCGCCCACCCCGAGGCCAAACACAGCCACCATAGTTTCATCATCATGCCCACGTTTTACAACGAGCGCTACAATGATAAGAACCCGGGCGGTGTGCCCTTTTACGGTTATGGGGTGAATTGCTTTGCGCTGGATTATGCGGATTTCGACATCAAACACCTGGGTAAAGATACGACGGAGGGGCGCTTGCTGACGAAGTGGTATGGCGGCTTTGCGCACGAACTGGGGCATGGCCTGAACCTGCCGCACAATAATGCGCCTGCTTCGATGAATGAGATGTATGGCGAGCCGTTGATGTGTGCCGGCAACTACACCTTTGGGCTGAAGCCTACCTTTTTGACCCCGGCCTCATGCGCGGTGCTGGATCGCTCGGAAACCTTTGCCGTGGCAGGGGATAAGACGGAGTTTTATTCTGCCGGGATGCCGGTACCGGAGGTGACGGAGGCTAAGCTGCGCTACGAAGATGGCGCTCTGAAGCTGAATTTCATGTGCCGCGGTGCATTCACCAACATTAATGTGTACGTGCAGGACCCTCCCTACCAAGTGAATAAAGATTATGATGCGGTGGCCTTTTGCGCTACCGTGGGCGAAGATCGCGGAGATGGTTTCCGCCCCGTATCGGTGACGATTCCCCGCAAAGAACTCAACGAACTGCGTAGCGATACGCAGCGCTTGGATTTGTATTTCATCGCCATCAACGGCAACCGCGCCCGCTGGAACATGGAGTTCAAATGGAGCGATGCGGAGAAGGGCAATGTGAGCATCCCCCAGAACTTATCACCCAACCGCGTAGGATACTAAGCCGATGCACATGACATTCGAATCAGCTGTAGAAACCATTATGCAGCGCCACCCGGAGTACGCTCCGGATGCGTATGAATTCATGCGCTTGGCGTTGGATTACGCGGTGGAGAAGCAGCCCGCAGAGAAGAAAGGCAAGCACCTGGATGCCCGCGAGCTGTATCTGGGCGCGTGTGCGTATGCGCTGGAGCAATACGGCACAATGGCACGCGAGGTGCTGGGCTTTTGGGGCGTGAACTCCGCTTCTGACATCGGAGATTTGGTCTACAACCTGATTGAAGTAGGTGTGTTCGGCAAGCAGGAGGGCGATACGCGCGAGCAGTTCGACCACTTGCCTGATATGGAGCAAATCCTTCTGGCTCCTTTTGTCGTGAGTATAGATGCGGAGGATTTGGACGATGAATGACCCCTTGCAAGGAGATGCTCTGCGCTGGCCGGCAGAGTGGGAAGCCATGGAGGCCGTGTGGATTTCTTGGCCGCACCGCGAGGATTTGTGGCAGGGCGGCTTGCAGGAGTTGATGGGTATCTATGCCGGCTTGGCGGCCGAAATCGGCCGCGAGGCAGAGGTGCGCATCAATGCGGCGGCCCCCCTACATAGCATGATAGAGCGCCACTTGCAGGCGCGCGGGGTGCAGCGCTATCGTATGTTCGACCACCCTACCAACGATGTATGGTGCCGCGACCACGGCCCCATCTTCGTGCAGCGCCCGGATGGCAGCATGCAGGTGGCCGATTGGACCTTCAACGCCTGGGGGGGCAAGTTCGCCCCGTGGGATGCGGATAACGCCATCCCGCAGCGCATTGCCGGTGCTTTGCAGTTGCCCTGCCTGAGCAGTAGCATGATTCTGGAGGGTGGTGCCATCGAGGGCAACGGCCAAGGCTTGCTGCTCACGACAGAGGCTGTGCTGCTGAATCCGAACCGCAACTCCGGCATGAGCCGCGCGGAGATTGAGACAGAGCTGCACCGCATGCTTGGCACACGCAGCGTATTCTGGCTGGGGCAGGGAATTGAGGGGGATGATACGGATGGCCATATCGATGATATGGTGCGCTTTGTGCATGCCGAGGCAGTGGTCTCCATCACCGAGGCAGATGTGCACTCCCCCCACTACCGTGTGCTGGCAGAGAACAACGAGCGCCTGCAAGATTTGCGCACCCCCGGTGGCAGCCGTGTGGAAGTCGTGCCTCTGCCGATGCCCAAGCCCCTGGTGGCCAAAGATTGGCGCTTGGAGCAGCTGCCTGCCAGCTATGCCAATTTCCTGATTTGCAATGGTGCCGTCATTGTGCCTATCTTCATGCAAGAAAAGGAAGACGACCGCGCCCTGGGCATTTTGCGGGAGTGTTTCCCCGGCCGCCGCGTGGTGGGGATTGATGCCCGCCGCTTGGTGCTGGAGGGCGGCGCCATTCACTGCATTACCCAGCAGCAACCCTTGGCCAAGTGAATTTTCCACTAGAAGTCGGCGGGGGCGGACAAAGCTCTGCTTTTTTGCTCGTTGGTACCGCTTCCTTTCAATTGAAATTTAAAGTTTGAATCATACCATACTTTCATCATCCGCATGTGATTGCCTGGGGGATTAAGCTTGAAATCAGGAGCTAATGGGAGTAACATGTGGGCATGAGCATACTGCATTGCCCGAGTTTGTATCAGTACACACGCCGCGCCACCCGCGAAGTGACCGTGGGTGGGGTGGGAATAGGTGGGGCAAACCCCATCCGCATTCAATCTATGCTGACCAGCGATACGCTGGACACGGCCTCGTGCGTGAAAGAGGCGCTGGCCCTGGCTGATGCCGGGTGCGAGATTATCCGCCTGACGGCGCAGACCAAGGTGTATGCCGCCAATCTGGAGCACATCGCCCGCGAGCTGCGCGCTGCCGGGTGCCAAGTGCCGCTGGTGGCAGATATTCATTTCAAACCGGATGCCGCCATGGAGGCAGCCAAGTGGGTGGAGAAGATTCGCGTGAACCCCGGCAACTTTGTGGACAAGAAGAAGTTTGTGGAGCGCGATTACACGGATTTGGAATACGAGGAGGAAATCGAGAAGATACGCAAGGCATTCACGCCGCTGGTGTTGTTCTGCAAGGAGCATGGCCGCGCTATGCGTTTGGGCGCGAACCATGGCTCGCTTTCCGACCGCATCCTGAACCGCTACGGCGATACGCCCGATGGCATGGTGGAAAGCGCGCTGGAGTTTGCCCGCATTGCCCGCGATTTGGATTACCACCAGTTGGTGTTCTCCATGAAATCCTCCAACGTGAAGGTGATGATTCAGGCCTACCGCTTGCTGGTGAAGCGCTTGGCTGAGGAAGGACTTGATTGGAACTACCCGATTCACTTGGGCGTGACAGAGGCCGGTGAGGGTGAGGATGCCCGCATCAAGAGTGCCACGGGTATTGGCTCCCTGCTGGCAGACGGCATTGGCGATACGCTGCGCGTTTCCCTCACGGAAGACCCGGTGTATGAAATTGCCCCCGGCTTTGAACTGGCCGCTCCCTATCAGCCTGATGTTGCGGTGAACAGCGTCCCGGCGGCTGCGGAGCCCCCGGCACCCTTTGATCCCTTTGTGTACACCAAGCGCAAGTCAGATATCATCACCCGCGCCGGGGTGACACTGGGGTGGAATGAGCCTGTGCGCGTGGTGCTGCCCAAGGCTGCTTGCGAGAGCTTGGATGCCGCTGTGATGAAGGATTTTATGCCCGAGCTGGCATACGAGGATGCCGCCGCCGTGGAGATTGACCCCCGCTGCGCGGAGGAGGTGGCCGCGGTGCAGGATGCACCCGCCACGCTGGTGACGGTGAAGGACGGTGTGGATATGCCCGTGCCCCAAGCCTTCCGCTTGCTGGCGGCGCTCATTCCCACGCGCCACAGCATCTTGCTCAAGGATACTCTCTCCCCCGGTGCGGAAGAAGCGCTGAGCGCTCCCATGGCAGGCGGGGTGAACATGGGCTCTCTGCTGTGTGATGGTGTGGGCAATGCCGTGCTGGTGCGCCGCGAGGCAGACCCTGCCAAGGCAGCCTACTTGGCATTCAACATTTTGCAGGCTTCCGGGGTGCGCCTGAGCAAGACAGAATACGTCTCATGCCCCTCTTGCGGCCGCACGCATTACAACATTCAGGAAGCAGCCGCCCGCATCCGCAATGCCACAGGCCACCTCAAGGGGGTGAAAATTGCCATCATGGGCTGCATTGTGAATGGCCCGGGCGAGATGAGTGATGCGGATTTCGGCTACGTGGGCGGTGCGCCCAATAAGATTAACCTCTACGTGGGGCACACACCTGTGGTGATGAATATCCCCCAAGAGGAGGCGGTGGAGCACCTCATCGACCTCATCAAATCGCATGGCCGCTGGGTAGACCCCGCCTGATGCCAAAAGACCTACGAGTAAAAAGCCCGGTTCCCATGGCGGAAGCGGGCTTTGGCGTTTAAGGCGTGTTGCCCTGAATCTTGTGCCGAATGGTTTGGGAGTACTGCTCGCGCTGCCCGGGGGCGAGGTCGTAGCCCAAGTAGGAGCGGCGGCGCAACTCATTGTAGCTTTCGCCCGGGCGGGTGATGAGAGCCCCGTGCTTGTAGAGCAGGGCAGAGATGCTGCCGTTGTGGATGGGGGCGAGGCTGTAAATTTTGGGCATATTGGGGGCCAGGGCGCGGAAGGATTCCATGACCCCGCTGGAGCAGTTGGAGGAGATGGTGTTGTAGGCTGTGTGGGTGTGGTGCGCCTGCCGGGCAATGCGGATGAAGGTTTCCAGCAGCTCGCGCCCGCGCCCGGGCTTGAGCTTCATGGGCATCACGAGCAAATCCTCGTGGCGGTAATTGGTGCGCAGGGCAAAGATATCTTCCTCGGTGCCGAACACATAGAGCAGACCGTAGCGTTTGTACAGGCCGCCCAAGCCACTTTGTGTTTCCCCCTCCGGTAGGCGTGTCTCGGCAGAGATGACAAAGCGCCGCCCATCTGCAAAGCCGAAGCTCAGCATGGTGTGGCAAATGGCTTCCATGCCGTCCCAGTGGCACTCTGCAAAATCCACATCGGTGAGTTGGGAGAGGTCGTAGCTCTCTGTGCGGTAGTGCGCATCAAAATCCGTTTCGCTGCGGTAGCGGAAATCGCGCAGGTTGGAGATGGTGAGGGAGTCTCCCTGTATCGTGAATTGTGGTTCGCGGGCCCAAGATGTTTGCCAGCGCTCCGGATTCGGGTTGGGCAGGAGATGGTAGGAGATGATACCACAGCCTAGCAGTACCCAGAGCCAGCAGCGTTTGCGCCCAAAGTGGCCTTGTTTCCAACGATAAAGCCCCCAAGCACTAGCCACTAACAGTAGCCCCAAAAAGGTCCACGGCTGGTATATATAGAGCCCAAGAAGCCAGAGCAAGCCAATACCCAGCCCCACATCCGCGATCATGCGTAGAAAAAGACGAATCGCTTTTTTCATGCGAGAAAGGAGAAATTAAAAGCGAAGCAGGATAGGCATTTGTGGTTGGCCTCCGGGCTCGAGAGCTTCTGCCGAGGCGGTGGGAATCCACCCGCGCACCCCTGTGGCGGTTTCGATGTAGCACCAAGATGCGCGGTGTGCCAGAATGCGCACGGGTGTGGCGGGATTGAGCTGAATGACGCTGCTCCCTGCATCATCTGCCGCATTGCGGGCGTTGGTAGTCTCCAGAATATAGGCCACATCCTGTGGGGGCAGGGCGGTGAGGTCCGGCTTTTGTTGGCCCAAGTAATACACCCAGTTTGTGGCGCACAGCAGGCTCAGCAGGGCGGCGAGAACGGTGAGACTATGCAGCCACCCCAGATGGTGTTTTTTGCGCCAAGCTACTTGCAGGGCGATGCAAAGGGCCAAGGTGGCTGTGCACATGATGGTGAGCACCCAAAGTTTGCTGCATGAAAGGAAGGTGAACACGGCATCCATACCGGAGCGGGTGGGCAGCAAGGCTCCTTCCTTGCGTTGGATGAAGCTCAAGTTGGCTTCGGCTTCGCTGAAACCGGGGTCTACTTGTAGGGCTCGGGCATAGTACAAGGCTGCTTTTCCGGCGTTGCCGAGGCGGTATTCACAGTTGCCTATGTTGTAGAGCCGCACAGCTTCATTGCGCACGCCGGTTTCTTCTTGGAATAATTGCAGCGCCTTGCTGTATTGCCCGGCCTCGTAGGAGGCTACTGCATCACCGCCGGCGGGGCTTGCCGGTTCATCGGCTTGCAGGGGAGAAGCCCCCAGTATGCAGCAGAAGAACAAAAGGGCGGCGCCCCCAAGCCCGGCCAGTGCCTTGCGCACACGCCGCAGCATGGCCTCTTTCTCGCCCGCAGCCAAGGTGGTGCTGGCGCCGGGGCGGAAAGCCTCGTTATCTCGGCGGGTGAGGATTTCTTGCAATTCCGGGGTCATGGCAGAGGCCGGGATGCGGCTTTCTACAAAAGCGCCGATGGCTTTCAGGAAATCAAGATCGCTCGCGATTTGCTCCATGCGCGCCAGTTCGCGGTCGCGGGCACGCCCAGCCGCCCCGGCAGCTACCCGCTTGCGAATGCTGCGGATGAGAAGCACCAGCAAGATACCCAAGGCGGGAGCATAAAGCAGATACCACAGCCAGCGCGGCAGCTGAATAATACGCGGCGCTTCGGCCTGCGGAATGCAGGAGTAAATATCGGTCATTTCTTCCACGGGCACATCACCTGCGGGGGGCGGCTCAGCTGCTGCTGTGCGCAGGCCGCTGCCCGCAGCATCCGTTTCTTTCCACGGCAACGGGATGGGCGCGGAGGCTGCTGTCTTGTACTCCTGGTCGGTGGGGTCAAAATAGCTGAAGGAGAAGGAGGGGATGCCGCTCACCTCTGCGGTGGGGCGCAAGAGCTGGGTGAAGACAATGCCGATGGTTTCACCCGTGGTGTTGAACATGGGCTTACTGGTGGCGGGGATGAGTTTCCAATCCTCCGCATCCTGGGGGGCTGGGCAAGCCAATTGTTGCAGGTTGCCTGTGCCGCGCACCGTAATTTCCACTTCCACCGCTTCATTCATGGCCAGTTCCTTGGCGTTGCTGGTGGTGGTGATGCTGTATTGCCCCACAGTGTTGGCGAAATTGGCCGGAGCCCCGGGCGGAAGCGGCAATGCGCCAATCGAGATGCTGGGCACTACTACTTCCTCTTGGCTGGTGCCGAAGAAGCCTTGGGCTCGCACCAGCACTATCTTGCCCACCACATCGGAGTTGCCCTCGCGGTAGGGGGTAAACTCTCCGTTGAAATCTGCCGTGCGCCAGTTCTGCCCCCGGGCAAAGGCCGCTGTCTCCGGCATGATTTGTCCCTGCACCAATTCGACCACTCCCTGCACGGAACGACTGAAATTGCCGGCCTTGACGCCTACGGCTTCCAACTGCGGCGGATAGGGCATGTCGCAGTCTCCGCGCATGAAAAGCTTGAGACTGGCTTTCACCGGTTGGTGTACATAGCCGTCCTTGATATCCGTGTACCACAGCGCGCCGTATACCACGGGGTCATTGTACCACTTGATGTCGCTGGTGGGGCGCACGGGCAGGGGCGGGATTTTGACCGTCTCTTTTTTGCCGGATTTGTAGGTGGCGGTGATATCTTCTACCTCAATTTGCCCGGCCATGTCCGGCGTGATGAGGATGGGCAACACCTCGACCATGGCGCGGTTGGGATCCAGAGGGTTGGCTCCTGCTTTGGGTTGTAGTACACGCACCGTGGCCGATTTGACGCGTGGTTGCTCCGTGAGCATGAATACATCGTTCCCGCTTTGGGTGTCAACGAGGTACAATAGGACTTTTTCTCCGGGTACTGCCACTCCGGTTGACCAAATGGGGATGATTTCTGCCGCCAAACGGCCTGTACAGGCCAGCAGTAATGCGCCTAAAAGGGTAATGAGGTGTCTCATGGTCTGTTAATAGTCTTTCAACACAGGTTGAGTGGGTTCAAATTGCGGTATGGGAGAGCCTTTTTCTTCATCCAAGTGCATTTTGAGGATGCTTGCCGCACGCTGGCGATTTTTTTCTTCATCGCTCAGTTGGGGGGCTTTGGGGGGCTCTTGTTGTTGGAAATTTTGCGGACGGGGCTGGTCCTGCTTGTCTTGCTTGTCCTGCTGGTTTTGCTGGTTTTGCTTGTCCTGCTTGTCTTGCTGGTCTTGCTGGTCTTGCTGGTCCTGCTGGTCTTGCTTGTCTTGCTTGTCCTGCTGGTCCTGCTTGTCTTGCTTGTCCTGCTGGTCCTGCTTGTCCTGCTTGTCCTGCTTGTCCTGCTTGTCCTGCTTGTCCTGCTTGTCCTGCTTGTCCTGCTTGTCCTGCTTGTCCTGCTTGTCCTGCTGGTCCTGCTTGTCTTGCTTGTCTTGCTTGTCTTGCTTGTCTTGCTTGTCTTGCTTGTCTTGCTGGTCCTGCTTGTCTTGCTGGTCCTGCTGGTCCTGCTGGTCCTGCTGGTCTTGCTGGTCTTGCTGGTCTTGCTGGTCCTTCTGGTCCTTCTGGTCCTGCTGGTCTTGCTGGTTTTGCTGGTTTTGCTGGTTTTGCTGGTTTTGCTGGTTTTGCTGGTTTTGCTGGTTTTCCAAGCGTTTTATTTCTTCTTCCAGTTTTTTGATGAGCTCTTGCACCTTGGCCTTGTTGTTGGCTGCATGTGTGAGTGAGGGGGAGATGCTCAGCGCATCGTCATACGACCGGATGTTTTTGTTCAACTCCTCTACGATGGCTTTTAGCTCATCGGGGCCCGGTTGACCGGGGACCGTGGCACCTTCTTCATCCGACTCCGCATCCGAGGTGGGCTCGTATAAATCTCTCAGTTTATTGAAAGTCTGCTCATTATTGATATTGCCCATGGTGTAGAGCGCGGCCGCTTGCAGAGCCGAATCAGGGCTGAGCAGTGCCAGAGAAAGCGCTTCTTTGGCTGCATCCGGTTCATTGCTTGCTATCTTTTGCAACCCCTCAGCATAGCTGGTGGCGGCATCTTCTGCATAGAGCGGCGCTGCGGCGATGAGCAGGAGCAAGAGCAATCCGCTTATCAACGAGCGCGCATGCGGCGTACGCCAATCTGTATTCAGGAAGATGGAAAGCACCAGCAGAAGGAGAGATGTCCCCGCAAAATAGCCGAAAATATCGTGCGGTACTTTTGTGGCCGAGAATTGTTCTTCGTGGCGGTCGAGCTTGCCGACGGCTTCCTTGGCAAATGCCGCCAAATCTGTGCCGGAGGACATAGCGAAGTAGCTGCCGTTGGTGGCTTCTGCCAGTTGCTGCAATGATTCCTCGTGCAGTTTGCTGATGACATGCTTGCCGTTGGCATCTTGCCATAGGCCATTTTCGCCAGCCGGATCGGGGATGGCGGCGCCGGTGGTGGTTCCGATCCCTACGGTGATGACCAGCAATTTATTCTCCTTGGCTTGCTCGGCCATCTTGGGGGTGGTATCAACGGTGTCTTCACCATCGCTCAGGATGACCAATGCATTTGTGCCGTTCGGTGCGCTGCGGTGAAAATCCTGCATGGCTTTTTCCAGCAAGCGCCCGAAGTTGGTGCCGCTGCTTGCGGTCCACCTGCGGTCAATTTGCTCTAAGGTGCCACGCAGGGCGGCGTGGTCGTATGTGAGGGGAACCACCAAGTCGGCATCCCCGGAGAAGACGATGAGGCCGATGCGGTCGGAGGGCAGGGCATCTATCAATTCGTATGCAGCGGCGCGGGCCTCTTCCAAGCGGGAGGGCGACACATCGTTTGTTTCCATGGAGCGGGAAATATCCAGAGCAATAATCAGATTGCGCCCGCTGGCAGAGGATTTTGTTTCCGTATAGCCCAGAATCGGGCGGGCTGCCGCCAAGATACCGCAGACCAGAGCCAACAAGGCGAAGGTGGCGGGCAAAGCAGCTCGCCAAGCCGGGCGCGTATGCACGAGCTCTGCCTCATGTGCGGGGGAAACGAGCGCTCTCCAGGCCTGCCCAACCTGCCGGTGTAAGACAATGCCCAGCACCCCCAAGCAGAGAGGGAGCAGCAGGAGCCAGAGGATATTCGGATAAAGAAATGACATGGGAGCAGGCTTTCTTAGGGGGCAGAACGAGGACGCAACACGGAGACGATGAGCCCTGCGAGCATCAGCATCAACGCGATGGACAGCGGGTAGGGAAAGAGCTCATCATAGCTGATGAAAGTACGGCGGCGAGCCTCCGTTTTTTCTAATTTATCAATGCTGGCAAAGGCTTTCATCAGGCGGGTACCGCTGCTGGCTCGGTAGAATCGGCCACCTGTCAGCGCCGCTATTTCTTGCAGCGTTTTTTCATCGAAAGTATCGACATCTGCCGTGTGGCTGGAAATGCGGTCATCTTTGCCGATGGCAATGGTGAAAATCTTGATGCCTAGTGCGGCTGCTTGGCGTGCCGCCTCAATGGGGGAGATAGAACCACGGTTGTTGGCACCATCCGTCACGAGGATGATGACTTTGGATTTGGTGTCGTGGCGCTCATCCAAACGCGTGGCAGCAGAGGCAATGGCTGTGCCGATGGCGGTGCCGTCCTCTTGAATATAGCCGGGACGCACGCCTCGCCCGAATGGATCATGCGAGGCCAAGTAAAACTGCTCGATGATGTGGCGCACGATGGCGTGGTCCAACGTCAGCGGACTGCACAATTTTGCTTTGCCGGCAAAGGCAACAAGCCCGATACGGTCGTTGGGGCGGCCTGCTACGAATTCGTTGATGACGTGTTTTGCAGCGGTGAGGCGGTTCACTACCACATTGCGGCGGCGACCACGATCATCCTTTGTGGTGAAGACCATGTCCTGCATCACCATAGAGCCGGAAAGGTCGCACGCCACCATGATATCAATACCGCTCACGAGTTGTTCCTCGTGCCGGTGCATCCACCGTGGGCGCGCAAGCGCCACCACCAATGCCATGGCCGCCAGCGTGAGCAGGAATGGCCCTAAGCGACCGGCTAGGGTGGAGGGGGTGCGCAGATGCTGTGCCACAAAGCGGATGGTGGGGTGGGTCAGGCTGGCAATAGCACCCTTGCGGCGGCGCAATAAGAACAACAATGCCAGCGGAATCAGCGCCCACAGCCATTGCGGCGTGCCGAAGATGAACTCCTGCACGTGGCCGGAATCTGCGGGCAAAGCGTCTGCTGCTGCAAGGGAAAACATCATGGGGATTAGTGGGCTTTTGCGGAGCGCAGTTTTTGCAGCTCGGCTTCTTTTTGTTGCTCGTCGACAATGCGGTGGAAGAGGTTGCGGGTCTGCCCAATGAGGGCTCGCTCCAACGTGGCGTTGTCTTCGCTCTCTCCTGTGTACTTATATTCGGCTAGGGTATTGAGCAGCGTTTGGGTTTCCAAGCGGCATGCTGCCGGTAGGGTGGTGAGGGAATCGATTCGCTGGGTAAACTCCTCGTGCGTTTCGTAGAGCGAGGTATCCTGTGCTTGGCCTGCCAGAAACTCGCGGATGATGAGGGATAGCCGGATGCTGCACTCGCGCATGGTGGGGAGCGCCTCTTCCAGTTCATCCAAATGGGCAGAACACACCGCAAGCGGGCTGGGCCCTGCCGGGAGCAGACGGTGCTTGCGCCGCCAATACCACCATAAAAACAAGCCTCCCAGTACCGCGAGCCCCCCAATCACCCAGCTTACGATGAGCCAAGGTGAGGTCACCGCAAATTGCTCTGCCGGTATGTTTCCATCCAGCTGCGGGATGGCATCTACGAGGGAGTTCTGGGGCATGTCGGGCATCATGGTGCAATCAGCGTACAAAAAGCCGGCTTCGGCGGTTGAAAAGCTTGCGCAGGTGCGGGATAAAGTCCTCCGCCGTGCGGGTGTCCAGGATATCAATGCCCAGCTGGGTGAAGATGCGCTCCCACTCTGTGAGGTGGGCTTTCATGGCTTTGGCGTGGGCACTACGCAGGGCTGAATCTGCCAAATTGCCTTGCATCAGTATGTTGCTTTCCGGGTCTCGGAAGGTGATGCGCCCGGCGTCCGGCAGTTCCAGCTCGGCTCGGTCGTGTATGCGCACGGGTATGAGCTCGTGGCGGAAATTAAGTTTTCCGATGGCGCCCTTATCCGGCTCTTGTAGGAAATCGCTCAGCAGGAATACGATGGAGCGCTTGCGTTGCGTTTGCAATACCAAATCGGAGACGGTGGCTATGCTCTTGTCCATCCCGCTCGGGGAGGCGGATAAAATTTCTCGTACAATGCGCAGGCATTGCTTCATCCCCTTGACCGGGGGCAGGTAAAAAGTGGGCTCGCAGCCAAAGAGCAGCAGCCCCACTTTGTCGCCATTGAGCACTGCGCTGTATGTGAGCACAGCGGCCAGTGTGGCGGCGTATTCCAACTTGGTATCCGCAGAATTCGCCCCGGCATAGTGCATGGAGCCGCTCACATCCACCGCCAGCAACAGGGCTTGTTCGCGCTCCTCGTGAAATTTGCGTACATAGGGTGTGCCGGTGCGTGCAGTCACTTTCCAGTCGATAAAACGCGGCTCATCCCCGGGCATGTATTCCCGGAAATCATCAAACTCCAGACCTTGCCCGCGGAAGCCGGAGCGATACTGCCCGGCAAAGGTGGCGGTGGTCATTTTGCGCGCCTGTAGTTCAATGCGGCGCACTTTCTGCATGATTTGCTGAGCCTTGTCCATGGCGGTGGCGGTGGAATCAGACACTTGCGGCGTGCAGTTTACGGTACGGGAACTTTGGACAGAATGCGGTCGATGATGTTGTCGCTGCTCACATTGGCGGCTTCGGCCTCGTACGAGAGCAGGATGCGGTGGCGCAAAATGTCGTGTGCCAAGTCTTTCACATCCTGCGGGGTCACGTAGCCGCGCTGCTTGGTGAAGGCCAGCGCTTTGGCTGCCAAGGCAATGTTGATGGTGGCACGGGGAGATGCACCTGCGCGCACCATGCCCTCCAAACTGCGATCGATGGCGGCAGGGTTGCGTGTGGCACGCACCAAATCCACAATGTAGCCCTCGATGGCGGGGTCGATGAAGATGCGATTCATCAGTCGGCGAGAGTCATCCAACTCCTCCACCGTCACCACCGGGCGGGTGGTGGGCGTGCCCTCCGTGCTGCTCATCATAGCCAGCACCTTCAGCTCCTCGTCGCGGTTCGGGTAATCAACCACAACTTTGAACAGGAAACGGTCCAGCTGAGCTTCCGGCAGTTGGTAGGTGCCTTCCTGCTCAATCGGGTTTTGCGTGGCAAGCACCAAGAATGGGTTGGGTAGGCGGTAGCTCGTCTCACCCAGCGTTACTTGGCGCTCTTGCATGGCTTCCAATAGGGCACTTTGCACCTTGGCCGGAGCGCGGTTAATTTCATCCGCCAAAATCAAATTTGCAAATACGGGGCCTTTCTTGGCGATGAATTGCCGCTCCTCCGGATTGTATATCATGGTGCCCAGCAAGTCCGCAGGCAGCAAATCCGGCGTGAATTGAATGCGCGAGAACGCAGCGTGCATGGTGCCGGCCAGCGCTTTTACCGACAATGTTTTGGCCAAGCCCGGTACACCTTCCAGCAACACGTGCCCCTTGCAAAGCAGGCTCAATATCAGCCGGTTCACCAAGGCTTTTTGCCCCACCACCACGCGGGACATTTCTTGCTTGATTGCGCTCACCCATGCCGAGCGTTGGGCTATTTCATCGTTAAAATCCTGTGTGTTCATGTCGGTCTTTCCTGCTCATTAGTCTAGCAAGCTTGGAGCCTGCTTTCAAGAAACTTCCATAATCCTGACACACATAGCCCCCATTCTGTTCAATCCTTGCTATGAGATGCCACAATGGTGAACTTTTTTACACGCACGAGCCTTATACCGCGAAAGATGCTTGACGTGTCATCTCAAATCAGGTATGCTCCCAACCGCTATGGAACAGATTATAAAGCCGACCGATTATCACACCCATACCATCTCCGTACTCGTTGAGAACAAGTTTGGCGTGCTTTCCCGAGTGGCCGGTCTTTTCTCCGGGCGTGGTTACAACATCCATTCCCTCAATGTAGCACCGTGCGAGGATACGCGCTTCTCCCGCATGACCATTGATGTGAATGAACACCGCGAGAAACTCGACCAGGTTATCAAGCAGCTCAGCAAACTGGTCAACGTGGTAGAAGTAACAGACTTCCGCGCTGTTCCCACCGTGTACCGTGAAATCGTGCTCATGCGCGTCAAGTTCGGCGAGAAAAAACAGGAAATCCTGGAGCTCTGCAACATCTTTGGTGCCCGCGTTCTCGATGCCACCCGCGAGTCCCTCACCATCGAAATCTCCGGTGGTGAATTCCGCTTGGCTCGTTTCCTTAACCTTATGCAGGACTACGACGTTACCATGATTACCCGCTCCGGTAAGATTGCCGTCGTCAAGCCCCGCAGCTAAGTGTAGTATTAACCTTTCACCCCCGAGCCCACCCTTGCTTCGTTTGGCATGGGTGGGTGCTTTTTATGGCGTATCTGTCATGATTTTTCCTTGTCAACCCTTTTCAAATATGCTTCAATGACTCCCGCAAACCATGCTACAGTGGCGGAATGGTAGACGCAGGAGACTTAAAATCTCCCGGTCGTATAGACTGTACGGGTTCGAGTCCCGTCTGTAGTATGTAGAAAATAAGCGACTTACAGCAAATGTGAGTCGCTTTTCTCTTTGCCCCAAAATGGCCAAAATAGGGCTGGAGACGGCCAAAAACGAATAGGAAAAAGGGGATTGTTTGAGGAGGCACGCGGTTTTTACGGAAAATCGCATGGCGAGTTGCCTGTTCATGCGTCTCGCTTGCGCTGGGAGATGCTGCAGGAGCGGGGCTTACCGCCGCGTTTTCGGGCGCGAGCCAGTTCTAGTTGGCGGGGGGAGGGCGCACCGTTGAGGCGGTGGTCCAATTCCTCGCAGAGGGTACGGCGCGCAAGGTAGCGGTTGATTTCCCGCTCTCGCTCACAATGGCATTGCACCACAATACCTGAGGGCACATGGGTGAGAGTTACCTTGTTATTCGTCTTGTTCACCTTCTGCCCTCCCTTGCCGCTGCCGCGGGTGAATTTCTCTTCCAAATCGGCGGGTTTGATTCCCAGCGCCTCCATGTGAAGCTTGAGTTTTTGCAGCTTTTCAGGTGATACCGGCATGGGGCTATCCTCCCTTTCGTTTCTGGCTTCTGCAAAGATTTTTGTGAAATCAGTGCTTATCGCGGCAGCAGGTGTTTACTCTGCGTGGTGGTTGAGGGCATCAATTCCCCCCAAACGGTGGGAGTGGGCGATGGCCTTGGTCACATAGGCAAGGCCTTTTTCTACGGCTTCTTGCAGCGGGAGGCCATGAGCAAGCCACGCTGTGATGGCGCTGGAGAGTGTGCAGCCGGTGCCATGGGTGGAAACACCCTCTGTGCGCGGGTGGCTCCAGCTCTGTTGCTTGCCGCCGGGCTGCACGAGCAGGTCGATGCAATCGGAGCCTTCTAAGTGCCCCCCCTTGGCGAGGATGGCGCAGCCGTATTTTTCGCAAAGGCGGGTGGCTTGCTCTTGCATGTGCGCAAAAGTACGAATGGGGCCACAGCCACACAGACGGGCCAATTCATCCAGATTGGGGGTGAGAAGGGTGGTGTGGGGGATGAGTTCCTGCTCGTATACGGCGATGGCTTCTTGCAGGATTAGGGCCTCTCCGGCGGTGGCAATCATGACGGGGTCCACCACGACGGCGCCGGAGAAATCCTTGAGCTCGGCCACGACGGCTCGCACAATGTCCGGGCTGTAGAGCATGCCGGTCTTGATGGCTTGCACCGGGAATGCGGAGAGGCAAAGGCGCAGCTGTGCCGCCACAAAACCGGCCTCCATCGGCACAATGCCTTCTACGCACCCGGGAATCTCATTGACTACGCAGGTGACGGCGGTGAGGGGGTAGCACCCTAAGGCAAAACCTGCTTTGAGGTCTGCCTGCAAGCCTGCGCCGGCAGAGCAATCAGAACCGGCGATGGTGATGTAGACGGGCGTGTGGCTCATTGCAGGGCGGATTCGAGGGCAGAGGCCACACGCAGCAGAGCGGTTTCGGCGTAGTGCGGAGCCTGCAGCTGGATGCCGATGGGAAGGCTGCCTTCACCCTGGGGGCAGGGGATGGAAATGGCGGGCAAGCCAGCCAAGTTGGCGGGGATGGTGTAGATATCCGACAGGTAAATTTGCAGCGGGGTAAGGCTCTTGTCGTTGAGCTTGGGGGCGGCGGTGGGTGCCACGGGGCCCAGGATGAAATCCACCTCATTGAAGGCGGTGGTAAAGTCGCTTGCCACGAGGGAACGCACCTTTTGGGCTTTGGCGTAGTAGGCATCGTAGAAGCCGCTGGAGAGCACATAGGTGCCCAAGATGATGCGGCGCTTCACCTCCGAGCCGAATCCTTGGGCGCGGCTGCGGTTGTACAGGTCTTCCAGCCCATTGGGGGATTCTGCGCGGAAACCGTAGCGGATGCCATCAAAACGGGAGAGGTTGGAGGAAGCTTCTGCGCAGGCGATGATGTAGTATGCAGCCACCACAGCTTCGGCGTGGGGAAGGGAAATTTCACGGATTTCGGCGCCCAATGCAGTGAGGGTGGCCACGGCGTGCTCCAGCGCAGCTGTGACTTCCGGGGAGTTGCCGGAGGAGAGATATTCTTTGGGCAAACCAATCTTGCAACCTGCTATGCTTTGCCCCAACCCCGCGGTGAAATCCTCTTCCGGGAGCCCGGGTGCACTGGTGGAGTCCTTGGCATCGTGGCCGCAGAGAGCGTTGAGCAGGGTGGCGGCATCTTCTACATTGCGCGTCAGCGGCCCGATTTGGTCTAATGAGGAGGCGAAAGCTACCAAGCCGTAGCGGGAAATGCGACCATAGGTGGGCTTGATGCCTACGATGCCGCAGTGAGAGGCTGGTTGGCGAATGGAGCCACCGGTATCTGACCCCAGTGCTGCGATAGCCATATCTGCCGCAACGGCGGCTGCTGAGCCGCTGGAGGAACCACCCGGTACGTGTGCAGGATTGGCCGGATTGCGGGTAATGCCGAAGGCTGAGTTCTCACCGGCAGACCCCATGGCGAATTCATCCATATTGGTGCGTCCAAAGGGGATGGCACCTGCTTGTTTAAGGCGGGTGACGGCGGTGGCATCGTACGGGGAGATGAAGTTGCCCAGCATGCGGGAGGCACAGCGGGTGGGCTCACCCTGCATGCAGATGTTGTCCTTTACGGCGATGGGGATGCCGCCCAAGGGGGCGTTGAGATCTGCTTGAGCAGCGGCCGCAAGGGCGGCTTCTTTGTCCCACGAGATGTAGGCGTTGACTTCGGGGTTGCGGGTTTCAATGCTGCGGGAAATTTCTTCCACGAGCTCGGTGGGGCTGATGCTGCCGGCTGTGAGCTGCTTGCGCCAGTATGAGATGGTTCCGGGGAGCATGGCGGGAAAATTAGTGTGCGGATTCTACGACTTTGGGGACACGGAATTGGCCGTCTTCCTGTTGCGGGGCGTTGCTCAGGGCGGCTTCGTTGCTGAGGCTGCTGCCGGGGGTATCGGCACGCAGAGCATCGAATGTGGGCAGGGGGTGGTACATGGGTTCCACGGAGCTGGTGTCCCATTTCTCCAACTGTGCCACATAGGCCAGCACTTGGTTGAGGTCTTGGGAGAAGCTTGTGGTCTCTTCTTCGGTGAGCTCAAGCTTGGCCAGCTTGGCAATGTAGGCTACATCGATGTGAGCTTGTTCCATGGCAGGAATGGGGGAGGATTAGTTGAGAATGTGGATGAGGGCATAGTACAGCGCGCAAATGGAGCCGACCAGCAGCAGAAGAAAGAAAAAGTTTTCCATGAGGATGTTGCCGGTGCTGTTGCGGCGTGGCGTGGCCATGGCAACGCGGTTTCTCTTGTGTACGCGGCGTCTTTCCAAGACTTCTTCATTTGGCCCCAAGATGTTGTAATCTTGGGGGTTGTAGCGCCCGCGTTCGTATCCCAACATGGCATCTTCGCGGTCCAATTCCTGCTCGCGCCTCATGCGGTCTTTGGCCACCATGAGCTCGAATTCTCTTTGTCGGGATATGCGGTTGCGTGCCATGTGAGGTTATGCGTAAGTGCTGTGTTAGAGGGTTGTTGCCAAGTAATAGACGAGCCATGTCAGCAGAAGCAGCAGGAAAAGCGGCAGGTGAAATGCCAGCCCCTTCATCATGTGCTCACGTATCTTTTTCCAACTTAAACGATCCGGGGCTTCTTCTCCGGGCTTGTGCATGAATACGCTCGTGTGCCGGTAGCTGCGCCCTTCGGCGTAGGCCTCGTGAAAATCATTCTCTGCCCGGTCGAGCTTCGGAAGCGCCTCTCGCAGCCGCTCTTGGAACCCCTCTGTGCTCCAGTGTTGGGGCTGCAGGGCTGAGAGTATCTGCAAATGCCGCTTGAAACACTCGTTGATGCGCTCTATCTCCCGCTGCTCGCGATCCATGTCTTCCAGCTCCCGCTCCAAGCGCCGCACCGCGTTGTGTATCTTCATGCCTACCTCATTCAGATTGGCATTGAACATCGCCTTTTGCTCGTTGCTCTGCTCCAGCTCTCGCCGCTGGCTTTCCCACTGCATGCGTTGCTGCTCGTAAAACTCTGCCTGCTGGCGTGCTTGCTCTACCTGCATCCGCACTCGCTCCGGGGAATGCATCTCCCCATCCGCTATCTGCGGATTCAGCTCCATTTGCCGATAGGTCGATTCCGTTCTCATGTATTCGTGGGTTCCGGTGTCGATAACGCTTAAGGAAAGTTAAGCATTTCATACACCCTCTGTCAAGTGTTTATCTGTAGAAAATTAAGAAAAGTTGAATATTGTGCATCTTGGCAAGAAAAAACTCCATCAACAGCTGTGATGATGGAGGGGTGGAGTACGGGCGACGGGAATCGAACCCGTGTCTCATGCTTGGGAAGCACGCGTCCTACCATTGAACGACGCCCGCATGGTTGCGGGGCGAAGTGTACGCTAAGGTGGGCGATAAGTCAAGAGAAAAAAGAAAAAATTCAAAATAACGCAAATTCTTCTTGCCATCGCGTGTGGATGTGGTATTCTGGCGTCAGCAACAAAGCGGGTATAGCTTAATGGCAAAGCTCCAGCCTTCCAAGCTGATCATGCGGGTTCGATTCCCGCTACCCGCTCTCTTTCAACCCTGAGCTCATTATGAAAGTAACATTATGCCTTGCAATGGCTCTCGTAGGAGGGTTGTTTGCTCTTCCCGTACAGGCGGCTGGTCCTATGTTGGACAAGGCCGTACAGTTGTCCGCAGTGGATTCCGGTGCATCGTTGGATTCCATTTGCTCTGCAGCGTATGAGGCTGCAAAGGAAGCACCCAATGAACTGGATGCCGTGTTTGAGTCGATTTTGAGTCAGCGTACTACGTGGAAAGCGAGTGAGACATACGCTATCATGCGTGCCATCCTCATGGCACGTCCTGATTTGATGCAGAATTTCAGCATGTATGCAGGCACATTCCGCAAAGGGCAGGCTGATGAGAAGGGCGAGGTAGCATACGAGGCTGCACCTGAGCTTGATCCCATGATTTACCGCATGCTCAACGTGCTGCACGTAGCCTCCTTGGAAGAAGGCGTGGCAGAAAATGCAATGAATAATTTGTTGGCGGTTCTTTGTGGTGTATACGAAAATGCCGTGAATGCTGCTCACAACAACATTAATATCAACACAAACTTGGTGGATGGTGTCATTCCCACACCAGGGCCCGTATCTCCCAATAATTGATTAAACTTGTAGAAGAACATACATGAAACGTCCCGTTTTGAAAGCCTTGGCTCTTGCCGGTATTTGCGCTCCGGCCTCCTTTGCTCTTTCCTTGTATGATACGGCACCTCCCATCGGTTTGCCGGAATCGTACGCAGTGAAGTACAACGCCAACCTGAGTATGGGTTTTGATGACAACCTGAACTCCAGCAAGACAGACCGCGAGAGCGGTGGCTTTGTCAACTTTGGTGTTGGAGCTTCGTATGCAGATTATGAGTCGGTGACGCATATTACGTACACTGCGCACATCGGTGGTACATTGTATGATAACGATGCTAATGGGACGGAGGATAAGCTGTTCTCCGATATGTCTCTTACTGCACGCCTGACGCACTCCTTCACTCCCGGCAGCACCTACAGCCTGAGCGTAAGCGCCTCGTATAAGCCGGAGCCTGACTATGAAAACGGCATTTCTGCATCGCGCACTCAAGGTGATTGCTTGAACTGGAGCATCTCCAACGCCTATTCACAAGCTATTGATGCCCGCTGGAGTTGGACGCTGACCGCCGGTTATAGCGGCAATATCTACAGCAACTCTGAGTACCAGCATGATGACCGCCAGTACATCAACTCCGGCCTCTCCATCAACTACAAATATTCAGCCCTTACGACGTATAAACTCTCTGCCAGCTATCGTTTTGATTTCCGTCGTGTTGGTTTGAACTCCAATAACCTGTACTTGACGTTCGGGATGGACACCTCGCTGTCTCCCGTGTCGAGCATGTCGTTGACAGTGGGTACACAGACGAAGTTCATCGATGGTGAAACAAATTTGTACCCCAACGTTCGAATTGGCTACAACCGCCGGTTGACGGAGGGATTGAGCATGTCTGCCTATCTCTCGTACGACAACGAAAATGTTGATACGTTCGGCGGCATCGGTAACTATCTTTCCAACGCAACGTGGCGTGTGGGCGTGTCGTCTAATTATCGTTTGTCCCCGCGGGTATCGTTCAATCTTAATGTATCCTTGTTGGCTGCGGACTATGAAGATGGTACAAATGGCTTGTCGAATCGTGACCGTGCAACGTGGACGGCATCAACAGGCATGACATACATGTTCACCCGCTCTCTTTCGGGTAACATCAGGTACACATACACCCGCCAGACAGGATACTATGATTACTACCGCAACGTTGTGTCCGCCGGTCTTGGCTACTCATTCTAATATATAACCTGAAATGCAGTGAGGTGAATTTTTTGCGTTTTACGTGAAAAATTCACCTCGCTTATCATCAGATTTCTCATACCAATATGGTTGATAATCCCCCCTTGATTAAACAGACAGAAGCGCTTCTTCACGCGCAGGACTACTTTCAAATCCTGCGTAACAGGTGGAAGGAGGCATTTCTTGTTTTTCTTCTTATCTTTATCTCGTGCGCTGTCATTACCAAGATGACAACACCGCAGTATCGCAGCATGATGCGATTTGAGATTAAGCCCCCGCGTGAGCTTATCAACCTGGCTGTGGGGGGCGATATCAACCCTGTCACCGCTTCTGAAGAGAGTGGTGCGTACATGCAGACACAGTTTGAGATTCTGGTATCGGAGCAGAATCTGATGGCCGTGGCAGCTAAACTGGATTTGCCCAACGAATGGGGAGTGAGCGAGCAGGGCGCAGCTGGTATTTTGATGGGCATGATTCAGGTGATGCCGGTGAAGGGTACGAACCTGGTGGATTTGATAGTCCGCAACTCCGACCCCCGTGTTGCCCAGAAAATATGTGAATCGGTGACGGAGTGCTACCGTGAACTTCGCGAGGAAAAAGAGAATTCTATCATCAACGAGGCCATTAACAAACGCTATGAGGTATTGCGCTCTCGGCAAGATGAATTAGAGCGTAAAGCCGATGTGGTGCGTCAATACATTCGCTCCGGTAAGTATTTGCAGAATATATGGACGGAGTCCGGAAGAGGTACGCCTACTTCTACCGGTTCGGAGGAACAAACTTTGCAGCAATTGAATAATTCTCGCCTGAATCTTGAATCAGAAATTTCTCAGATGACGGTTCACATCGGGCAGCTTCAGAAACTGAAGGATGCAGATTTGCTCAACTACGTCACGCGCACAGGCTTGTTGACAGCAGAATCCTATTGCTCTGCCCGAGTAAGAACGCTCAATGAGCAATTCCGCAAAGAAGAGGAAGAACGCCAACAAAAACTGCTCAGCGGTTATGGTGAACGCCACCCGGTTCTTCTCCGTCTGGAGGAACAGCACAAGAGCACACAAGATCAGCTCTACACAGAGCTTGTGGGGATGCGCGATGCCATGGTGGATCAGTTGGATGTTAAAAAATCTGAACTTGCAAGTCTGGAATCCCGTTTTGCTGATGCGAGAAATCAACTGCGGGATAAGACATTGGAAGACCAGAAAGTCATGGCGGCTTTGCAGGAATACAATGCAGAAAAGGCGCGATACGACAAACTTGAAAACGACTACATCGTGGACAAGATGCGCATGCTGGCTCCGCGTAAGAGTATCGAAATATACAGTCGCCCTGTGGCCGCAGGAGCCCCCAGTAGCCCCAATTATAAGACGAACATGATTGTGGGGGCTGTGGTCGGTATCATTGGCGGTGTGATTGTTGCTTTCATTTACAACTACTTTGATACCTCTGTTAAGACATTGGAAGATGCTGAACGCAGCTTGGGCCTGCCGGTGCTGGGTGTTATCCCGCAGGATGTGGGCCTTATGGCCCTGCAAGATGGTGAGAGCCCGGATGCTGAAGCATACCGCATCTTACGTACCAATATCGAGCTGAAAAAAGCTCTTTACAAAGCAACTACCTACGCAGTTGTATCTGCTAATGCCGGTGAAGGTAAATCAACCACCCTCAGTAACTTGGCCTATGTTTTTGCCAATGCTGGGTACAGCACACTCATGGTCGATGGAGACTTGCGGCGTCCGCGCTTGGCTCGCTACGCTGAGTTGGATTGCAATGTTGGTTTGTCCAACTATCTTACGAGCGAGTTGGAGCTTAAGGACGTTATTTTCAAAACGAGGGTTCCCAATTTGTATTTGTTGCCCTCCGGGCCGCAGCCAACTGATACTTCCGGTTTGTTGAGCTCTTTCCGCATGGACAAGCTGATGGCTGAGGTTTCGAAGCGATTTGACGTGGTGCTATTCGACTCTCCTCCGGTGTTGGGTGTGAGTGATGCTTCCCTGCTGGTCAACAAGGTTGATGCTACGCTGCTTGTTTTGCAGCCGCGCAAGATGCCGCTCAAGGCTCTTTTGCGAGCCAAGGGGGTCATCCAAAATGCCGGTGGCCAGTTGATGGGTATTGTCATGAACAATGTCGACATTAGTGGCGATACGCAATATCAGTACTACACTACCTACTATTCGTATTACACATCGGACACCTCCCGCAAGGAGCCTAAATTGAAACAGCCCACAAAACCGGAAAAAGCTGTTGTGCAGGCACAGGAGGCACGCATAGCCCAGCGCGTGACGGAGACGGAAGGCGAAGATATCTACTAATTACATAAACGAACCAATGAATACACGAATTTTTCATACATTGCTGGTGTTGCTGATGGTGTGGGTGACCCTTCCCATGATGGCACAACAACTCTCGGTGGAGCCGCGTGCGGTAAAAGGGGGGCGCGTAACCCTGACCTTCCGCAACGTCCCCTCGGAAGATGCCGGCAATGTGAATGGCGCATACACCGTCAATCATGGAGATGGTACCATCTCCTTGCCCTACCTGACTGATCGTGTGCGAGTTGTTGGCAAGACTGCTCGCGAGATTGAAGACCATGTGCGTGCATTATACATTAACCAAAAGATTTATGCACAGCCAATCGTGATGGCCGCCGTGGGGTCTGAGCACGAATCCAATGATTTGAATCAACGCTACATTCAAGTCACTGGAAATGTGGCAGGCAAGAAAAACCTCCTCTATCGCCAGGGGATTACGCTTATTCAAGCACTGTTGGATTGCGGCGATATTACCGATTATGGCTCCCGCAAGATTCAGGTGACACGCAAAGGGGTAACGCGCACGTATGATTATTTCAGTGCGCGTGACCGCTCGATTCAGCTCATGCCGGATGATGTCATCTACGTGCCGACACGCCCTGCATTTGAGCGCAGACCAAGCAAAATCGGACCATAATGCTGTAATGAGTTACCATGAGCCGGCCGCAGCCACGCTAGCGGCCGGTCTTTTTTCCACTTTACACGAAATGTCACGCACACGAAAAGCATTGATACTGAGTGTGGGGTATGGTGAAGGACACCACGCTGCGGCTCACGCTATGCGCGAGGAGCTGGAACACCGCGGATGGATGTGCAACGTGGTAGACCTGTGCCAAAAAGCCACCCCTCAAGCTTTTCGATGGACTCAGCGATTTTATCAATTTTGCGTGCGCAGGTTACCATGGCTTTGGGGCGTGACCTATGCACAAACTGAAACGCCAGACTGGGCTGAAACCCTGCGATTTCCCATCGTGCGTAAAAGTATGGACTTGCTACGCTCTCTCATTGAGGGAGAGCAACCGGATATCGTTCTGTGCACATATCCGCTGTTTGCCTACATGCTGGATGCCCTTCACAAAGAGAAAACACTACAAGTTCCGTACGCCGTCATCGTCACTGATGCCCGAGAAATAAGCCGGCCGTGGATGAAAAGCAAGGCCCCGTTAATATTTGTGCCGGACACTCAATCCCGCAGCATGGTGCTAGACCGCTATGGCCTAGAGCCAGACAAGGTAGTAGCGGCCGGTTTTCCGGTGAAAAGAGCTTTTAATGAACCGCCCACTCGTACAGCGCCCCACCTGGGTGAGATGAAAATTGTTTACGGTGCATACGCCCCTACTCGCCGCGTATGCCGGGATGTGCGCGCCATCCTCTCCGCTTTTCCTCATAGCTTGGTTGAACTCATTGCCGGGAGCCGAAAAAGCCAGCTACAACGATATTTGAAAACGGAACTTCGCACAGGCAGGCTCAACATCTTGGAGCGCAGTAATACCATGCACCGCTTGTTTTTGGAATCCCATTTGTATATAGGAAAAGCCGGCGCTGCGACCATGTTTGAGGCGTATTCTGCAGGCCTGCCCATGGTTGTGAACTATGCATTGCCCGGGCAAGAGCAGGGGAATTTACAACTGTTGTTGGAAGATGGCGGTGGAGTATTTGTGGAGAGTACCCAAGATTTAATGGCCACACTACACTCCTTGTTTGATGAACAGGCTGCCGGCTGGGCGTGCCTACATAATGCGATGGCTCAGGCCGCTCGCGGAGGGGCCGCGCAGCGCATAGCCGATGTGCTTGAAAGGAGGTTCTTGGCGTGATTTTATTGGTTGATAATTCCAATACCCGCACCAAGTTCCTGATATGCCGGGACGGGCAATTCTGCACGCATTCGCGCTGCCTCATTCCCACAGCCGAGCTGACCGCAGAGAATATCTCCGCCGTTGTTGAGGCTTATCGCCTTTCGTATGCGGTGGTGGCCTCCGTGGTTCCACGTACGGCCGAACTTCTACATGCCGTATTGCAAAAGTTTTGTCCCGTATGCATGCTGAATGCCACGACGCCCGGGTTGCCTATTGAATTTGATTACCCCGGGGTGGCCACCCTTGGGGCGGACCGCATAGCCAACATCATCGCGGCGGCAACGCACTACTCATTGCCCTGTATCGCTGTGGATGCGGGGACTGCTGTCACCTTTGATGTTGTGCTTCCGGCGGGGCAGAAAGCCCGCTTTGTTGGCGGAGCCATAGCCCCAGGCATGAGTACCATGCTCATGGCTATGAATCAAGGAACAGCTCTTTTGCCCCGCGTGTATGTAGAGGGCGCCGTTCCTCCCATCGGGCGTAATACCAGCGAAGCTATCCAAGCCGGTACCTACTGGGGAACTTGCGGTATGGTGGATGCTATATTGACTCAAATGAAGCATGATATCGGAGAAAAAACGTTCGTCGTCGCAACCGGTGGCGATGCTTCAAAAATTGCTTCTGTTGTCAAAAAAATTGATTGCATCGATGAGTTGCTCACCTTCCGTGGCTTGTGGCAAGTAGCCCATATCCCCCAATGACAATTTTTCGTGAATTGCAAGTTCAAATGCGACGCTTTTTGAAAAAAATGCATTGTTAGTGTTTTAAGTCGGTAAAATTCATTCCGAAAGCTTTTGCCATGTCCATTGCGGACTTGCCATCGAAGATTTTTCTGG
>Ga0233362_1000018_pt1 | contig 50012 bp, 40 predicted proteins | sample ElkDunMinimDraft_22_FD_180674 | JGI IMG/M metagenome (GOLD analysis project Ga0233362, IMG submission 180674) | Fecal eukaryotic communites from dung pellets of Tule Elk in California, USA - Elk Dung C1 | ecosystem: Host-associated > Mammals > Digestive system > Large intestine > Fecal | place... | reverse complement strand
TGGGACCCGCACCGCTGCCTATCCACCCTCCATGTGGTGCCCATTGCGCGCGCCCAAGCCGAGCAACGCGCCGGACGCGCCGGGCGCTTGGGCCCAGGCCGCTGCATCCGCCTATGGAGTGAGGCCGCCCACAACAAGAGAGAGGCATTCCCCGCACCTGAAGTACACCGGGCAGATATTTCTGCCGCCTTTCTCAACCTCACGGCTTGGGGATACAGCACCTTGGAGCAAATCAGAGCGTTTCCTTGGCCGGATGCCCCCGCAGAAGCAGAAACCACTCGGGCCTGGGAACTCCTGAATCGTTTGGGTGCCATTGCCCCGGGTGGCGGATTGAGTACCATCGGGCAACACATGCTGCGCTATCCGCTTTCGCCGGTATTGGCACGCCTCATGGTGGCAGGCAAAGAATACCATTGCGAACAGGAAATGGCGGCTATTGCGGCGCTCATCCAGAGCGAGGGGGTAGCGCTACACGCAGGCTTGCACCCAAGCCTCCGAGAAGACGATGATTTTACGGATTTTCAGGCAGAATGGCGTGCCGTGCAGGCAGCTGCCAACATGAATTTTGATGCAACACGATGCTCCAAATGGGGTATTATGGGACGCGCAGCTCGCGAAATACTAGCGGCTTACCGTCAGTTAGGCGGGCGAGATGAACCCCAAATGCACGCGCACCGCGATGGTATCTTGCGAGGGTTACTTGCAGCCATGCCCGACAATGTGGCAGCAGCCAACAAAACGACGGGTACCGCCCGCATCACATCCCACCGCAGCGGCAAAATAAATACCGATTCCGTGGGCCGCAACGCCGCCGTTTTTCATGCGGCAGAAATCGCAGAAATCGGCGGCAAAGGAGTGGAAACCCGCATAAGCCGCTGCACGATTGTGCCGGAAGAATACCTTGCTACTACCTCTCATGATTGTGCTGTGTATGATTCTACCCGCAAGAGGGTTCTCAACTACCGACGAACGCTATACAAAGATTTAGTATTGAGTGAAAAAGAAATCGGCGATGCTCCTCCCGATGCAGCGGCACCACTTTTGGCAGAGCAAGTGGTGCGCGGCAATCTGCGGCTGGAAAAATGGGATGGTCACGTGCTGCAATGGATTAACCGCCTGACGTGCCTGCGCCAAGCTATGCCGGAGCTGGAACTCCCGGAGTTTGGGGAGGAAGACCGCCTTGTGGCTATCACCATGATCTGCGAGGGAGCCGTGTGCTACAAGGATATTGCGGAGCGCACCGTCATCCCCATTTTGGAAGAATGGCTCTCCCCTTGGCAAAAGCAATGCCTGAATAAATATGCGCCCAAGGCCATTTCCCTGCCCAACGGGCGCGAGGTCAAGTTGCTCTACCGAGAGGACGGCACTCCGGTCTTTTCCCTCAAATGCCAGTTACTCTTCGGGGTGCCCCACACGCCGGTGATTGCAGAGGGGAGGGTGAAATGTCTGGCAGAGATTCTGGCACCAAACCAACGACCTTACCAAATCACAGCAGACCTCGCATCGTTCTGGCGCAATGGCTACCCGCAAATGAAAAAGGACCTGGCCGGGCGCTACCCACGCCACCACTGGCCGGATACTGCACCCGATGCCTGATTGTTGCCCCGCCATGCGTCCCTATACCTCACACCTGCACCACGAAACAGAAAACTGCGTGCGCTTCATCAGCGGGCGGGCTGCTTTGGGGTGTATACTGGAGCACATGACAAGCATCCGCCGAGCCCTCATTCCTCAATTTACCTGCGACACCGTGTTGGAGCCTTTCACACTGCGCGAGATTCCCGTGCAGCGCTACCGCATCAACGAGGATTTCACCCCCATCCTACCCGCTGATAGCAAGGCAGATGATTTACTGCTGCTCACCAACTACTTTGGGTTCACGGGGGTGCAAGTGGAGCGCGCAGCAGCTGCGCACTCCGGCCCTGTTATCATCGATGCTGCTACTGCGCTTTATGCCCCACCTCCTGCGGGGATTCCCTGCTTCTATAGTCCCCGCAAATTTTGTCTCGCACCCACAGGTGGACTCGCTACCGCACCCTTCCCGCTCGCTCTACTTCCCCCGCAAGATGAGACAGATTGGCAGCTGCTGATGCAGACAGAAGCCCACCACTGTGAGCAAATGCAGGTTATACGCCTCGAACGCGCCCTGCGGCACCGTACAGAAAGGCTCTCCATTCAGAGGTCCGAGCAATGGGAGGCTTTCGATTGGGGAGCCGATGCCGCTATGCGTTGCAAAAACTACGCCATTCTCCACTCTCATCTGCAAGACATTAACCGCCTGCAGCTCCCCGCCACACCACCAAGCGCCCCCATGTGCTACCCCCTTCTCTCCGGCATCCCCAACTTGCGGGATGACCTGGCTGATGCCGGGCTGCCGCTTCCACTCTTTTGGCCGGAGGTCATACGCCGCACCTCCGCTGCAGATTGGGAAAACTACCTCGCCCGCAATCTTCTCCCCCTGCCGCTGGGACCTCACCTTGCTGAAGAAGATGTGCTACACATTATCCACTGCATTTTGGGTAATCATTCATAAAAGTGCGACATTTTGTCATCCATGCAGGTGCGTCATTTTGGCGCACCTGCGTCATTTTGCCACAAGAAAGCACGAAAAGCCGCAAGCAAAAACATTGAAATATCAACATTTTCAACAATTTTGAAAGTTGGCACGTTTTTTGCAAGATTGAGGGTAAGACAACTCTGCGCCACCTGCGCAATAGAGCCTTTCAACAAATCAAACAAACAACAACAAACCCATAGAAAACACACACCAATGAGCAAGATTCTCGGAATTGACCTCGGTACCACCAACTCCTGCATGGCTGTCATGGAAGGCGGCCAAGCCACAGTGCTTGAAAACAGCGAGGGCGCTCGCACCACCCCCTCCATCGTTGCGTTCACCAAGAACGGTGAGCGCATCGTGGGCCAGGCGGCCAAGCGCCAGGCGGTTACCAACCCCCGTAATACCGTGTTCTCCGCCAAGCGTCTTATCGGCCGCAAGTACGCCGAGCTGACGGATGAGGACAAGAAGGTACCCTACGCGATTGTAGAAGCCCCCAACGGCGATGCCCACATTCAGGTAGAGGTCGGCGGCGAAACCAAAGTATACTCCCCGCAGGAAATCAGCGCCATGATTCTCGGCAAGCTCAAGGCCGATGCCGAGGCCAAGCTTGGCGAAACCATCAGCGAAGCCGTCATCACCGTGCCCGCCTACTTCAACGATGCCCAGCGCAACGCCACCAAGGCTGCCGGTGAAATTGCCGGTCTGAAGGTACGCCGCATCATCAACGAACCCACTGCAGCGGCCTTGGCATACGGTCTGGACAAGAAGAGCAACGAGCAAATCGCCGTGTACGACCTTGGCGGTGGTACATTCGATATCTCTGTGCTGGAAATCGGCGACGGCGTGTTCGAGGTGAAAGCCTCCGACGGCGACACCCACTTGGGCGGCGATGACTGGGACAATGCTATCATCAACTGGATTCTGGCTGAATTCAAGGCGGCCGAGGGCATGGACATCTCCCGCCAGACAGATGCCTTGCAGCGCATCAAGGAAGAGGCAGAAAAGGCCAAGATTGCCCTTTCCTCCACCCAGAGCTACGACATCTCCCTGCCCTTCATCACCATGGATGCCACGGGCCCCAAGCACATCATGCTCAACCTCACCCGCAGCAAGCTGGAACAGCTCACCGAATCCCTGCTGGAGCGCACTGCCACCCCCGTGCGTGAATGCATCGCGGCCGCCGGTCTCAGCACCAGCGATATCAACGAGCTCGTGCTTGTGGGTGGCATGACCCGCATGCCTGCCGTACAGGAAATGGCCAAGCGCCTTGCCGGCAAGGAACCCCACAAGGGCGTGAACCCCGATGAAGTGGTAGCCGTGGGTGCCGCTATTCAGGGCGGCGTGCTCATGGGCGATGTGAACGACGTGCTCCTGCTCGATGTCACCCCCCTCACCCTCTCCATCGAAACGATGGGCGGCATTGCCACCCCCATGATTGACCGCAACACCACCATTCCCGTGCGCAAGAGCCAGGTGTTCTCCACCGCTGCGGACAACCAGCCCGCTGTAGATATCCGCATCTGCCAGGGCGAGCGCAAGATGTTCAACGACAACAAGCTGCTTGGCAACTTCAAGTTGGATGGCATCCAGCCCGCTCCCCGTGGTGTACCCCAGATTGAAGTGACCTTCGATATCGATGCCAACGGTATCCTCAAGGTGACCGCCAAGGACAAGAACACCGGCAAGGAGCAGAATATCTCCATCCAGGGTTCCTCCGGTCTCTCCAAGGAAGAAATCGAGCGCGCCAAGAAGGATGCCGAAGCCCACGCAGAGGAAGACCGCCGCAAAGCCGAGGATATCGAAATCATCAACAAGGCAGATTCCCTTGCCCACAATGTTGAGCGCCAAATCAAGGAGCTCGGTGAGCAAGCCCCCGCAGAGGTCACCAAGCCCATCCAGGAAAAGGTGGATGCCCTCAAGAAGGCTGCCGAAGCCAAGGATGTGGCCAAGGCCAAGACCCTCACCGAAGAGCTTGAGAAGATGCTCGCCAACCTGCAGCAAGCCGCACAGGCCGCCCAAGCACAGGGAGCCGGTTGCAGCGGTGCCGGTTGTGATAACGCAGCCTCGCAAGATGGCCCCCGCAAAGCCAAGGGCAAAGTAGTAGATGCCGAAGTTGTAGACGAAGACTAAAACTCATCCATCAGGCGGCAAGCACCCCTTGCCGCCCCCCCATTTTTAACCAATAAACAACACTATACCATGATCAAACCATTAGGACAGCGCGTGCTCGTTGAGCGAGTTGAAGCAGAAACCAAAACCGCCGGTGGCCTCTTCCTGCCGGATACCGCCAAAGAGAAACCCCAAGAAGCCATCGTCCGAGCCATCGGCACCGGTGGCCGCGATAAGGACGGCAAGGAAATCCCCTTCAACGTGGCCGTGAACGACAAGGTTCTCATCACCAAGTACGGCGGCACTGAAGTCACCGTCAACGGCATCACCTACACCATTCTCAACGAGAGCGACATTCTCGCCATCATCGACTAATCATATTATTCACCACTCACTTTTAATTACTTATTATGGCAAAACAACTTTCTTTCGACGAATCCGCTCGTCAGAGCCTTCTCAACGGTGTTACCAAGATTGCTAAGGCTGTCAAGAGCACCCTCGGGCCCGCCGGCCGCAATGTCGTGATTGACAAAAAGTTCGGCTCCCCCAACATCACCAAGGACGGCGTAACCGTGGCCAAGGAAATCGAGCTCGAAGACCCCTATGAGAACATGGGCGCCCAGCTCGTGCGCGAAGTCTCCAGCAAGACCAACGACATCGCCGGCGACGGCACCACCACCGCCACCGTGCTGGCCGAAAGCATCTACCGCGAAGGGCTCCGCAACGTCACCGCCGGTGCCAACCCCATCTCCCTGCAGCGCGGTATCAACAAGGCCGCCGCCGCTATCGTGGATGAGCTCAAGAACATCTCCAAGCCCGTGGATTCCTCCAAGGAAATCGCCCAAGTGGCCACCGTCTCAGCCAACTGGGACTCCGAAATCGGCGACATCATTGCCGAAGCCATGGACAAAGTGGGCAAGGACGGCACCATCACCGTAGAAGAAGCCAAAGGCATCGATACCTCCCTCGATGTCGTAGAGGGCATGCAGTTCGACAAGGGCTACCTCTCCCCCTACTTTGTCACCAACGCTGACACCATGGAAGCCGTGCTCGAAAGCCCCTACATCCTCATCTTCGAGAAGAAGATTTCCAACCTCAAGGATTTCCTCCCCATCCTCGAAAAAGTGGCCAAGTCCGGCAAACCCTTCCTCATCATCGCCGAGGATATCGAGGGTGAAGCCCTTGCAGCCCTCGTGGTGAACCGCCTCCGCGGCACCCTCAATGTTTGCGCCGTCAAGGCCCCCGGCTTCGGCGACCGCCGCAAGGCCATGCTCCAGGATATTGCCATCCTCACCGGTGGTCAGTGCATCTCCGAGGATCTCGGTCTCAAGCTCGAAAATGTCGAGGTAGACCAGCTCGGCATGGCCAAGCGCGTCGTTGTCACCAAGGACACCACCGTCATCATCCAAGGTGCCGGCTCCTCCGCCGACATCTCCGCCCGCGTCTCCCAAATCCGCAAGCAGATTGAGGACACCACCTCCGACTACGACCGCGAGAAGCTCCAAGAGCGCCTCGCCAAACTCGCAGGCGGCGTAGCCGTTATCAAGGTCGGTGCTGCTACTGAAACTGAAATGAAGGAGAAGAAAGACCGCGTGGACGATGCCCTGCACGCCACCCGTGCAGCCGTGGAAGAAGGCATCGTGCCCGGCGGCGGTGTGGCCCTCATCCGCGCCCAAAAGGCCGTTTGCGCCCTCAACCTCACCGGCGATGAAGCTACCGGTGCCGCCATCGTGTACCGCGCTGTGGAAGCGCCCCTCCGTCAACTCGTCGAAAACGCCGGCCGCGAAGCCGCCCTCATCGTCGAAAAAGTCAAGGGTCTGGAATCCCCCACCATGGGCTACAACGTCGTCACCGATGCCTACGAGGATCTCCTCACCTCCGGCGTAGTCGACCCCACCAAGGTCACCCGCTCTGCCCTGCAGAACGCCGCATCTATCGCCGGTCTCATGCTCACCACCGAATGTCTCATCGCAGACCTCCCCGAGAAGAAGGGTTGCTCCTGCGGTGGCCACGGCGGTGCTGATGCCATGGGCGGCATGGGTGGCATGGGCGGCATGATGTAATCTGCCCCCACCATCCCCATCATTTACTCATAACCGGCGCCCAACCGGGCGCACCCCAAGCGGGAGCCTTCACCGGCTCCCGCTTATTTTGCCCATCAGGGTACACATCCACCCGTCTCTTCAGACTTCAGAAATCGGACTTACAACCTTCCAACAAATTCAGTTGGCTGGCGTATTTGGTGTTTGCATTAGCAGGTAGATTGTGATAGGATGAGGTAACTCGAAATTCAAACCAGCAAATATGAAGCGTCCTCTTTTCACACTCGCCCTTGCTGTCTGCGCCTCTTCTCTGTTGCAGGGGGCTCAGCTCTATGATATTACCCTTTCCAACGCCCAGAAGTACTCCCAGTGCACGATTCTCTACACAGGCAGTACGATGACCAAGTTCTCCGGCAAAGACCGCAGCGGTGCTACCGTGACCAAGGAGGTAAAAACCGCCTCCATTCTCTATAAAAAGGCCGTAGCTCCTGATGTAGCCCCCGCCGCAGAAGAAACAGAAGATTCTGCCCCCACCGCTACCGACACATCGGCCACCCCGGACACCCCCACAGCTGAAGGTGCAGATGCACCTGCCGGGGAAGCCGCACCTGCCGGGGATGCTGCAGCCCCTGCTGCAGCAGAGGGGACAGAAGCCACCGCCGAGCCGGTGATGGATGCCTACGCCACAGAGAGTGCAGAACGCACCGCCAAAGCCAAGGACGCAACCCTGCGTCTGCGCGAAAAATTAGCCAAGGTGGATGCAGAGTTCAACGCACTCACGAAGCCCACTTCCCGTTTGAAGGCTGCATGCAGCAGCGGAAAAAACCGTGTAACACGAGACTTAGAAAAGATGGATAAGCTGGCTCTGGAAGTCGCTGACTTGCAGGAGCGATACAACAACAATACAGCAGAATATATCTTTAGCATCATTACCCCCGACCAACGCACCGCCTACGTGCAAAACGGCCAAGCTGCCCATAAGGCTATGCTTGTGGATATGAAGCAGCGCAAGGGCTCCCGCAAGATTGGTGGCTTGGACAAGTTTGAGCTGATGCGCGAGCGCTACCAAGGCATTCCTGAATACAAACAAGCATACGAATGGTATGTAAAGACGCTCAACGACTTGGAGAAAAAATGGAACAAGATGAGCGCCAACGAGGAAAAGAAGCGCAAAAACCTGCAACCGGCCAAGAAAGAAGCCATGCGCGAAGCAGATGAGAAAGAATACGAAAAGCTGCAAGCCCAGCTGGAAAAGGATGGGGAGGATATCTCCCGCGTGTGGTACAACCCCAGTCCCCGCAACTTGCAGATGCTGCGCAATTGCCTCAACAAGGTGAAAGATGCCAAGCGGCGCGCCGATAACATGAAACTTTCCGACCAAGTGGGCACGGTTCCCTCCCTCATCGAGCAGTATTGGGGCGCAATGGACGAGGCCCGCCGCCTGATGGTTTCCGGTGATTTTGAAGGAGCCGAAACCATGCTGGACAATGACCCGGCATATAAGACAATCACCTCCATGAACCGCCAGTTGCTGCCGGATGAGTTCAAGCGCCCGCTCACAGAAGAACGCCGTGCACTGGAACAAGAAATCCGCAAGCGCAGCCGCTCTCACAACCAAATCAAGACACAGCTTGAACGCAAGATTGCAGAATTGGAGCGTGCCACCAATGCCGCTGATTCCCAGCTGAATGCTCTTCTGGAGCAGATTACCCGCGAGCAGGAAATGGATGCCGGAGAAAACACCGTAGACCTCAAGAAACCCGAGGAAGAGGAACCGGCTCAAAAAACAGCTCCGGCAGAGAAGAAATAACCGTCATTTCTTCATGGTAAATCCCCTATACAGCAGCATTTGTCTCTTGTTTGCCGGTGTCTCCGTTGTATGCGCGGCGGAGACTGGCATACCGGCCGATATAGACAAAGCCTTTGCCAACTATGTAGCGCTGCCGGATACGCTGATGCCCATTTTGGCGGGGGTGAAAGACAAAGCAAGCGCTGATGCAACTGCCGAGAAGCTCTATCTTGAGCTCTCAAAAGTGTACGACACACGGAGCGCACTGCAAAAGATTACAAATCTTCCCCCGGAAGTGTCCCAACAGCTCAAGCAAAAGTACGAAAAAGAGATGCGCACCCGCTGGGGTGAAGTGTACCAACAGATTTTCCGCTTGCAAAAAGCGCGTTGCTACAATTCCATGCCCTTTTTCAAGCAATTCCACACGCTGTGCATGATGCTCGACCAATGAAACCGCTGCACCTTGTCATTCTTAGTAGCGCCACCGCTACCCTTGTATGGGCAAATACCCCCGGCTCTGCACTCATTCCCCAACCGGAACCTTCCACGCCTGTGCTGGAAAGCACAGCAGCAGCCACAACGGCAACTGATGCTAAGCTGGACCCGGGAGAAGCGCGCATCCGCGCAGGTATTGTCCTGCAAGGGATATTGCACGATACCCTAGCCGGAGTAAAAGATAAGGAAAGCGCAGAATCCGCCACCGGAGCCATCATGCGATTATCCCGAGAGATGCAGGAATGGGCACAGGGATTTGCCGCACTACCCCCATTGGATGAAGAAACACGCGGGCTGTATGAGGAGAAATATCTGCCGATTATACGCCAGATGAACAACCGCATCAAGGCCCAAGGCGAACGCATTGCGGCGGCAGAATTCTACGGTTCGCAGAATCTCCCCGCAGCACTGGTGCGCCTAGTGCAAGCTATGCAATAAGCCTCCAGAACATGACCAAGAAAACGCTCTATACGCTTTGCTCAGTACTTTGCTTGCTTGGCAGCACACTCTATGCCATGAATGCAGACAGCCCAACCCAAGAAGCGATACTGCAACTGCAAGTGCCAACAGGTACGCAAGATGCAGGAGACGCGTTGCGAGCGCTCATCCGCCAGGCAGCGGAAAGCCAGCACCCCACGAGCATCAACATTCCCAAAGGCGTATATCACTTCTATCCGGAGACTGCTCCGGAGCAAAAGCTTTATATCTCCAACCACGATCAGCAACCCACCCACCGCATCGGCATTCCGCTGCAAGGGCTGCGCCAAGTCTCGATAAAAGGCAACGGCAGCACCTTTGTATTCCACGGCAGAATGCTTCCCTTCCTGCTCAAGGATTGCGCCGGGGTAAGCATCTCTGACCTCCACATCGCGGTGGATTCCCCCTTGGCCCGAGAGGGCCGCATTGTGAAGATTGATGAACAAGGCGGGGTCACCATGCAATTCCCGAAAACACCGGTCTGGAGCGTGAAAGCAGGAAAATTCACATTGAGTGGCAAAGGCTGGGAATTAAGCCCCAACCATGCATTGGGCTTCCGGCCGGATGGTGCCATGCTGGCCCACGGTTTGTGGGGCGATATGATGTGGCATTTCCCGGCCGAGCAAGTGAGTGAGGATTGCGTACGTTTCAACACGGGGGCCAAGGCGCAGCAATACAAGCTGAGTGTTGGCGACACCTTGGTATTGCGCAACGCATGGCGGCCGCACCCCGGCATGTTGCTGTACCGAGCAGAAGACACGACGCTGCACAATGTGGTCTTTCACGATAGCTTGGGTATGGCCCTCATCGCCCAGCGCAGCAAGAATATCCACATCAATGGTGGCGGCTGTTTGCGCGCTCCGGGGCGTATGCACACCACCGCGGCAGATGCCACGCATTTCTCCAACTGTGCGGGGCTCATTCTTGTAGAAAATGCCACCTACGAAGGAATGATGGATGATGCCATCAACGTACATGCCACTTGCCCCGCCATCGCAGAGGTTCTTTCCCCCACCACCATACTGGCTCGTTATATGCACGGCCAAGCATACGGCTTTGAAATCGCAGCGCCGGGAGAAAAGCTGAGATTCATCCGCGGCAAGACCTTGGAGAACACGAAGGAAAGCTGTGAAGTGGAGGAAGTGCAAGTTATTTCTCCCAAACACATCCTTCTCAAGCTCAAGCAGCCCTTGCCCAAGGGCATAGGAGAAGGTGATGCCATAGAGAATGCCGACTGGCATCCGCAGGTCATCTTCCGCAACAACACCGTGCGCCACAACCGCGCCCGCGGCGCATTGTTCACCACACCCCGCCCCGTACTGGTAGAGGGAAACCATTTTGACCACTCTTCGGGCTCTGCCATCTTGCTGGCAGGGGATGCTCAAGGGTGGTACGAAAGTGGACGCTGCTTGAATGTGAGCATTCGCAACAACACTTTTGAGCACAACCTCACGGCCCTGTACCAATTCACACACGCCATCATCTCCATCTGCCCCGAGGTGCGCAAGCCGGATGAGCAGCACATGCGCTACCACCAAAATGTGCGCATCGAAGACAACACCTTTATCACTCACCGAGTCCCCCTGCTCTATGCCATCTCTGCGGCCGACGTGAGCTTCCGCAACAACACCATTACATACACCGACCGCTACCCGGCGGCAAAGAATACCACACCCTTTATTCTTCAGCATTGCGAAAACATGCAGCTGGAGGAACCTGCTGCCAAACCTTAATTTCACACACACACCTACGCACTCGATATGTCTACAATACGCCCATTTGCCGCTTTGCGCCCGCCCAAGGAATATGTGGAGCAGGTCTCCAGCCTACCCTACGATGTGATGAGCCACGAGGAAGCCTGCCGCATGGCAGAGGGCAACCCCTCATCATTCCTTCACATCTGCCGGGCCGACATTGATACGGATGAGGAGCGCATACACGATGCCTGCACTTACGAGATGAGCAACCACAACTTGCAGGACTTCATCCGCAAAGGCTTCCTTCGCAAAGATGCCACGCCCTGCTACTACATCTACCGCCAAATCATGTGGGGCCGTGTGCAGACCGGTATCGTGGGCTGCGCCAGCGTGGATGAATACCTGAATAATACCATCCTCAAGCACGAACTTACCCGCAAAGAAAAAGAGTTGGACCGCATCAACCATTTTGATGCCTGCTCCACCCAAACAGAACCCGTATTCTTGGCCTACCGCAAGCACGAGGGAATCTCCACGGCCATCCGCGAATGGATTAAGTTCCACAAGCCGGAATACGATTTCACCAGCGATGACGGCGTGACCCACCTGCTCTGGCCGGTGGCAGATGCAGAGGTGATTGAAACAATCCGCAAGGGCTTTGAAGAAGTGCCTACACTCTACATTGCCGATGGGCACCACCGCACAGCATCCAGCGCAGCAGTATCCGCTAAGCGCCGTGCAGAAAAACCGGACTACACGGGGGACGAGGAGTTCAACTACCTCATGGCTGTCACCTTCTGCGATGAAGACCTCTTCATCATGGATTACAACCGCGTGGTGGGCGATTTGAACGGCCTAAGCCCACAAGAATTCCTTGATGCCATCAGCACGGCATTCGATGTCTGCCCGGCCACCGGCGATGGCCCCGCTGCACCTGCCCACAAACATGAATTCGGCATGTATCTGGCGGGCAAATGGTACAAAATCACGGCCAAAAAAGGCACGTACAATGCAGAGCACCCCATCGAAAGCTTGGATTGCGCCATTCTGCAATCTAACTTGCTGGCCCCCATCTTGGGTATTGAGGACCCACGCACCAGCCCCCGCATCGACTTTGTGGGCGGCATTCGCGGGCTGCAAGAGCTACAGGCACGCGCAGGAGACGGTGTAGCATTCGCGCTGTACCCCGTCACCATGGCAGATTTGTTCAACGTGGCAGACAATGGCGAAATCATGCCGCCGAAGTCCACTTGGTTTGAGCCCAAACTGCGTTCCGGCCTCTTCCTGCATGAAATTGAACGCTGATATCTCCTCTCATTTCACAACAACAAGCATTTCAACTCATGAAAATACTCATTCCCACTAAGCTTGACAAAGCAGCAGCCGCCACGCTGGCCGCAGCGGGTTACGATGTTGTGCAAAACGACAGCGACCCCATCGAAGCACTGGTTGCAGCCCATCCTGACACCGCCGGCCTTATCGTGCGCTCCGAAAAAGTGACCGCCGACATCATTGATGCGCTGCCCTCCCTCAAATGTGTTATCCGCGCCGGTGCCGGCTACGACAACATCGACTACGTATATGCCCGCACCAAGGGAATTGACGTAATGAACACCCCCGGTGCCAACTCCAATGCTGTTGCAGAAGAGGTAGTTGCCATGATTTTGGCAGCATACCGCTACGTGGTTCCGGCTGATACAACAACCCGAGCCGGCGAATGGAACAAGAAAAAGTACATGGGTCGCGAGCTTACCCGTAAGACCGTGGGCATCCTGGGGCTGGGCAACATTGGGCGCATGCTTGTCAAGCGCTTGCAGGGGTTCGAATGCACCGTACTTGGCTACGATCACTTCCTCTCCCACCAGAGAGCACTCAACATTGGTGCCACGCCCTCCTCGCTGGAAGAAATCTTCTCCACCGCTGATATTATCTCCGTGCATGTACCCGGAGGTCCGGCTACACGCAATTTGATTAATGCCCAGCTCATCAGCAAGATGAAGGATGGAGCCATGCTTATTAACTGCGCTCGCTACGGAGTGATTGATGAAGAAGCCCTGCGCAATGCCAAAGCGGCCGGCAAGAAGCTCATCTATTGCACAGATGTGCACCCCAAGGACACCGCCGCCATGCAACCCAGTGCCGATATTGCGGATGTGATGCTGCCCCACCTGGGAGCCAACACGGCAGAGGCCAACAAGATGGCCGCCATGCGTGCAGCCTCGCAGATGGATGCCTACTTCACCAGTGGTGATACAAGCTGTGTCATCAACGCCGAGAAGCCGGCGGATTTGAACCCGGCCCACCTGCAACTTGCTTCCATGCTGGGCAAACTTTGCTACCAAGCCGGCGGATGCAAGCCCATCCGCAAAATTGAATGCACATTCTACAATAACCTGCGGTCCTTCCGCAAGTGGTTCACACCGTGGATTCTTTCCGGAGCCGTTCCGGGTGCGGAGACGGGGCTCATGCCCGCTGCGGCAGAGATATCCATCCGCGAGCACGGCATTGTCTACAAAGCCCGCGAACCCAAAGATGACAAGCTCTATGACGATGCGCTCACGCTCGACTTGTTCATGGAAGAAAATGGCGTGCAAAAAATCACCAGCGTGCGCGGCATGGTGGTCGATGGTGAGCCCGTCGTTTCCCGCATTGATTCATTTGATCACCTCTACGCAGCCCTGCGAGGCCACACACTTGTGTTCCGCTACCAAGACCGCCCCGGCGTGATTGCCACAATTGGTCAGCTGCTTTCACAAGCCGGCATCAACATCGAAAATATCGTTGCGCCCAAAGATCACACCAGTGGAGATTCGATGGCTGTCATCAAAACGGAAACCCCCGTTTCCGATGACCAGGTGAAAGCTATCGCGCGAGCCATTGCCGCAAAATTGGCTTTTGCGCTCACACTCTAAAAAGTGTTTTTGCAGCCTTCTCCCCATGCAGCCCCCCGCCCATTTTGGCGCGGGGGGCTTCCTATTTGAGCAAAACACCTGATTTTTCAACAAAAGAGGAAGATTTGTTACAAGATAGCTTGACAAATCCTACTGTTTAAGTGTACTCTTTAGCAACGCCTATGATGAGAGTATCGACAAAAGGACGCTACGCACTGCGCATGATGATAGACTTGGCACGCACCGAGGAAGGGTTGCCGGTGGCCCTGAGAGACATTGCACATCGGCAGCAGATACCGATAAAATATACCGAAAACATCATGGCTCTATTATTACGGGCCGGAATGGTGCAAAGCACACGAGGAAAATCCGGGGGGTACCGTTTGTTGAAAGAACCACGAGAATACGTGGTGTACGACATTATCGCCGCCGCCGAGGGCAATTTAGCACCCGTGCAATGTTTGGATAAAAATGCACCGGAGTGTCCCATGCAACACAAATGCGCCACACTCCCCATCTGGCAAGGCTTGGATGAAGCCGTGCGAAGCTACCTCAGCCGATACACACTAGAGGATTTGAGCGGCCAAGACAAGGAGGCGGGGCCCTGCCAAGGAGAAAGTAAATAAGGCACAAAGCAACGCGCGATTGATAAGGAAACGTCGCGCGTTGTTATTGCTCTTGAGACTTCGTATCAGCCTTGGGGGGCGCAGGTTTCTGCTCCTCCTCTTTATCGGCAGAGAGAAGCTCTTGCTCAAACTCACGCTTGGCTTTTTTGAAAGAAGCGAAGCCCCGCCCCAGATTACGAGCGATATCCGGCAGGCGCTTAGCACCAAAGATGACCAAGCAAATGATAATAAGAATCAACCATTGAGAGGGGGAGCCAATCTGAGCAATAACCTGCATGCGTTTATATTAGCCCGCTTGCGAGCGGTATGCAAGCAAAAATACACAACGGGAGTTCTGCTTGACGCATAGTTAAAATTTGTGTACTCTATCGGTATGAGCCGCAAGCCTATATTCTTTCTTCTCGCCCCCATGCTCCTGATTGGTGCCTGCCAGCAGCAGCAACAACGGCAACTGCTTGCTGAAGAGCAGGAAGAAAAGGTGGCCAAAACACCGCCACCGTTGCATTTGGGAGCCGTGCACCAGGTTTACCCGGAACAAAACTTTGCCCTTCTGCGTATCATTGGGCCAATGCCCGGTCCCGGAGATACCCTCATCACCCACCCTGCAGATGGCTCCAATTCCCGTATCGGTAATCTTGTGATTTCTACGGGGCAGCCTACGCGCAATAACATCATCGCGGCAGATATACGCTCCGGCACCGTGGTGAAAGGCGACCGCGTGTTCCGCTACCGCAACATATCAGCCCACGAAGCTGATGAACCGGAGCAAGCCCCCGGAGATGATGTAGCAGAGGAAGTGCCCCCTATGGCAGGAGAATCCACGCCCATTCAAGATGATGCAGAGCCCCCTTCCAACATGCGGGATGAAGATTTCCCCGACCCTGTACTCAATCGAGAGGATGAAGAAGACGATGCCGAGCAGGACACCGTTGTGGAAGCCAAGCCGGAACCTCAACTTCCCCCGGCACCCACCGACGCGCCGTCGCAGGCAGCTCCGGCCTATCTCAATGATATCCCGGATGATATCAGCCAATGGGACTAACTAACATTTTACACGAACACTATGAGGCTTCAATACTACGTAGACGAAGAAGGCGAAAGCGTTATCGGGCTTTGGGTTCCCAAGCGGCGCGAATACATCGACGTAACAGCTCAGGACGAGCAGCTGTGGTCGGCCATGCTGCCGGATGGTAAAAAACTGCGCAAAGAGATTGAAACTTGGATTTCCAAGGGCGCACCTGACGGAGTACCGGTCGATATGAAAGGGCTTGTCGTATCAAGCGCCCTGCACGTGCAGCCTAATACCATCGCCTGTTTGGGCAAGTGCTATGCAGCCCATGCTCAAGAGTTTAGCGGTGATGCTCAAGTAAGCGAGCCATCACTGTTCCTGAAAGCCACCTCCTCCATCAGCTCCGATCTGAGCTACGTACTCAACCCTGAAGGCGCTACAAAATTGGATTACGAAGTGGAGCTTGCCGTCATCATTGGCGATACCCTTCACCGCGCCACCGAAGCCGAGGCTCGCCGTGCCATTCTGGGCTATACCCTCATGTGTGATTATTCTGAGCGTTCCTATCAATTGGAGCATGGCGGACAGTGGACAAAAGGCAAGAGTTACGATACCTTTGCCCCGTTTGGTCCCGTATTAGTCACCAAGGATGAGATTCCCGACCCGGACCACTTGCAACTTCAGCTCAAAGTCAACGGCGAGATACGCCAAAACGCATCCACCTCAGAACTCATCATGCCCGTAGCGGCATTGGTGGCCTATGTATCGCAGTTCATCACTCTCAACCCGGGGGACATTGTATCCACCGGTACGCCGGGCGGTGTAGGCATGGGTATGACACCGCCACGCTACCTGAAGGAAGGCGATATCGTAGAGTTCAGTTGCGATAACATTGGAATAGTCAGCCAAACAGTCGTGCAAGAATGAAGTATATGCTTGCATTTTTCTAAAAAGTAGATAGGATTGTTGCAGTTTAACTCTTAAGCAAAAAATGAAAATCTTGATGACAGGTGCAGCCGGTTTTATCGGCTATCATCTTGCCCAGCGGTTCATAAGCGAAGGTCACTCGATTGTAGGAATAGACAATCTTTGCGACCGCGGAGATTTGAACCTTAAAATCGCGCGTTTGCAACAACTTGGCATTGATGCAGAGAACATTCAGGATGCGGTGCCCTATCAAAGCACGCAAGGGAATTTCATTTTTCTGAAGGCCGATGTCATGGCGCGCAAAGCCTTGATAGCGTTCTGCAAGGAAGAGCAGTTTGATACAATCATTCACCTAGCCGCTCTTACCGGTTCGGAAATGGCCAAGGAAGCCCCAACGCAGATGTTTGACACCAACGTAGTGGGCACGCAGAACATGCTTGAAGCAGCAAGGATAGCCGGGGTGCAGCATTTCTTCTTTGCGTCCAGCTCTGTGGTGCATGGAGCCCAAGCCAAATCGCCGCTGAGCGAGCAAGATGATGTAGACACCCCCATGAACATGTATGCAGGCTCCAAACGCGCCGCAGAGTTGCTCTGCTACACATACTCCCGCGCCTTTAATCTGCCTGTTACCATCTTCCGTTTCTTCACCGTGTACGGTCCATGGGCTCGCCCTGACTCGCTGCCCATGAGAATTGCCCGAGACGTGAATGAAGGTAATACGATTACCATCCTGAACAACGGCTACTTGGTACGCGATTTCACCTACGTGGATGATATCACAGACGGCATCTTATCCGCCCTGAACAATCCGCGCTACGCTACCCACGGCGCCCCCTATGCGCTGTACAACATCGGGCGATCCAAGCCGGTACCGTTCCTCTCCTTTGTGCAAGCAGTTGAAACAGCTCTTGGCAAGATGGCCAAGGTGCAGTTGGATGCAGCATCTCCGCTTACCCGTGGTGAAAGCGTAGAGGTATACGCCGATACCACCAAACTGGAAAATGAGCTTGCCTATTCTCCCGTATGGGATTACGAAGAAGCGCTTCCGCTCTTCATTGACTGGTTCCGTTCCTATTATTCCTCAACATCTTCTCACTAACAACAAACAACCCACGGCCCGGTATCACCTCCGGATACTCTGGCTTTATCTACAGTGTCCCCCATACTCTACCAAATCGCCAAGAAGTTTCTTTTCTGTTTGAATCCTGAGACAGCACATGAACTGACCCTTGCCGGGCTGCGCATGGCTGATCGCATGAGTCTCATTCCCTGCTTTGCCAAGACAAGGGTAGAGGACCCCGTGACTATCATGGGGTTACAGTTTCCCAACCGAGTGGGTCTTGCTGCAGGTATGGATAAAGAAGCCAACACCTTTGCAGCCTTTGGTCACTTGGGCTTCGGCTCGGTAGAAGTAGGCACACTTACGCCTCGCCCCCAACCGGGCAACCCCAAGCCGCGGCTGTTCCGCTGCATCCCCCAGCAAGCCATCATTAACCACATGGGTATCAACAACCCCGGCGTGGAAGAAGGAGTGGAAAATATCATGTCCATTCACAACTTTGATGGCATCTTGGGTGTAAACATCAGCAAAAACAAAACGACACCCAACGAAGATGCCCGCATGGATTATTTGGAATGCCTGCGGGCCGTGTGGAAAGTCGCAGATTACGTGACCATCAACTTCTCTTGCCCCAATGTGCCCAATCTGTGCGATTTGGCCAAGGCTGCTTCTGCGGCGGATTTATTGGCCTCCCTCAAGAGCGAGCAAGCAAACCTCGCCAACGAAACAGGGCGCTACGTCCCCATCGCGATGAAGGTATCCCCCGATATGAACGAGGGCCAAATCCATGAACTATCCAATGTTTTCCTTGAAAGCCAGCTGGATGGTCTCATCTGCACCAATACCACAACATCCCGACAAGGCGTAGAAGGACACCCCGCAGCAACAGAAAGTGGTGGACTTTCCGGAAAACCCCTATACAACCGCGCCAATGAAACACTAGAGGCATTTGCTAAAGATTTGCAGGGCAATATCCCTATCATTGGTGTAGGTGGCATCATGAGCGCAGACGATGCTGTGGCTAAAATCAAAGCAGGAGCCTCCATGGTGCAGCTCTATAGCGGCTTCGTCTACCACGGCCCCGACCTTATATGGCGAGCAGCCCACGCCATCAAAGAGCAATGCCCGGTTCCCCCAATCTCCCAATAATACATAAACCTCTCAACCTTCTTCACACATCAACCACACCACCATGGCCACACAATTAGAGCAGCTCAAGCAATACACCACCGTTGTAGCAGACACCGGCGATTTCCGCCAGATGGAAGAATTCACCCCGCAGGATGCTACAACCAATCCCTCCCTCATTCTAGCCGCCGCAGCTAAGCCGGAGTACCGCCCCATCATTGAAGAAGTAGTCTCCTCTTTCCGCCATAGCGGATTGCAGGGAGATGAACTCACCTCTGCCCTCATGAACAAGGTCATCGTGGCCTTCGGGTTGGAAATCCTCAAGCGAGTACCCGGACGCGTTTCCAGCGAAGTGGATGCCCGCCTCTCCTTTGATACGGAAGCCACCGTACAAAAAGCACGTGAGATTATGGCTCTGTATGAGGCAGCAGGAGTAAGCCGCGACCGCGTGCTCATCAAGATTGCATCCACTTGGGAGGGCATTCAGGCAGCCCGTATCCTGGAGCAAGAGGGAATTCACTGCAACCTGACCCTCCTCTTCAGCTTGGTGCAGGCTGTGGCATGTGCAGAAGCAGGTGTGCGCCTCATCTCTCCCTTCGTAGGCCGTATCCTCGACTGGTACACAAAGAACACCGGCGAACAGTACACCGCCGAGACAGACCCCGGCGTACTCTCCGTGCGCACCATTTACAACTACTACAAGAAGTTTGGCTACCCGGTTCAGATTATGGGAGCCTCCTTCCGCAACAAGGGTGAGGTACTGGCCCTGGCCGGCTGCGATTTGCTCACCATTTCCCCCAACCTCTTAGCTGAACTTGCCGCCAGCGAAGACGCCGTTGAGCCCCTGCTCTCTCCGGAAGCAGCCAAAGCCAGCGATATCGAACGCATCCCCGCAGATGAAAAATCCTTCCGCTTCCTCTTCAACGAAGACGCTATGGCCACAGAAAAGACGGCTGAGGGCATTCGCCGCTTCTCAGCGGATATCCGCAAACTGGAGGCGCTCCTCACTTCTATGCTTTAATTTTTACACACCCCACCATCATCATGAAAGTACTCGTTACAGGTGGAGCCGGCTACATTGGCTCCCACACCGTTCGCCAGCTCGTAAAGAGCGGCGCAGAAGTGACCGTGCTTGATAGCATGGTCTACGGGCACCCCGCTGCCATCGTGGACAAAGAAGTCACACTGGTGAAAGGCGATTTGGGCGATCCCGCCATTGTTTACCCCTTGCTGGTCAATGGCAAGTTCGATGCAGTTGTGCATTTTGCCGCATTCATCCAAGTGGGTGAATCCGTAACCGACCCTCTCAAGTATTACGAAAATAACATAGCAAAGCCGCTTGTGCTTCTGCGCGCCATGATTCTGGCTGGTTGCAAGCGTTTTGTGTTCTCCTCCACCTGCGCCACCTACGGTGTACCCACCCAAGTGCCCATTCCTGAGACAGAGAAACAGGACCCCATCAACCCCTACGGCGGCTCCAAATATATGCTGGAGAAAGTGTGCCGCGACTGCGAGCGCGCCTATGGCCTCAAGAGCGTATTCCTGCGCTACTTCAACGCCTCCGGTTCATCTGAAGACGGCCTGATTGGTGAAGACCATGAGCCGGAATCTCATCTCATTCCCGTCATTCTGCAAGCCATCAAGGGAGAACGCCCCGGCATTACCGTCTTTGGCACAGACTATGACACCCCTGATGGTACCTGCATCCGCGACTACATCCACGTAGATGACCTGGCAGATGCCCACCTGCGCGCACTCGACTACCTCATGAAGGGAGGCGACACCAACTGGTTCAACTTGGGCACCGGCAAGGGGCTTTCCGTGAAGGAAATCATTGATGCAGCCGAAAAGGTGACAGGCATGAAAGCTCCGGTGGAGTACGGCCCGCGCCGCGAAGGTGACCCGCCCCGCCTCATAGCAGATGCCCGCAAAGCCGCCGAAATCCTTGGCTGGGTACCCAAGTATCAAGATGCCACCAAGATTGTAGAAACTGCTTGGAAGTGGTTCAACGGTCCCCGCGGCGGTCACTATTAATACATTCTCCCAAATTCTTCTATACAGAGCGAGCTTCGGTTTTTCGGGGCTCGCTTTTTGCATGCGCCGTGCAAGAGCCTGTCACGCTCCGAGCTTGACAGGTGAGCCGCTTGCAGGTATCCTCATGCCGCGATGATTCTCAAGCGTCTGATACCGATTTTTGCCCTCATGATGTGTAGCCCCATGGCGCATGCTGTCGATGTGGTACTATCCGGTGGAGTGGCGCTGAAATCATGGGAAAAGCTACGCGGTCCTGTGGCGCATGATAATTGGTGGGCCAATTTCATACGGGCCGCAACCGTGCACATGGATTTGACGCTCATGAAGCGGCCGGATGCAAAAATCACTTGGATTGTCTACCGCCCGGCCTACATTTCGAGAGGTAAAGAAGAGGGGAAAGACTACATTTCCATGGTAAAAGAGCAAGCCGCCAAACGCAAGGTAAAGCTCGTGTTTGTGGACACAGCGGAACAAGCCTATACCGCAATTAACAATGCCCCCCGCGGTGCGGAAAAAATAACCAGTTTCTACTACTTCGGGCATTCCAATGCCCATGCGTTCATGCTGGATTACAGCAACGCCATCATCGGCTCCTCTAAACATTGGATGCACGAAAAAGACCTTGCGGCTAAAATGAATCCGTCTGCATTTGCACCGGATGCAGAATGTCACAGCTTTGGGTGTTATACCGGACTCTCCATGAGCAAAGTATGGCACAAAGCACTTGGCATCCCGCTCTGGGGCAACACCGAATCTACCAGATACCAACCGGTCGGCGATGGGCGTATGCCCTCCGGCAATGGACGTTGGGTCAAGTAAACAGCCGCCACAGGACAAACCATGGGCAGGAAGTCTCTTTTGCAGCTCATCGCATAACAGGCTGATTTTATAATTATTCTCACCTACCATATTTTCTAGGCCGTGCCCCCCGGCTACGGGGTAATTAAGCTTGCCAGAAATCCAAAAAACTGCTATTCTGCCGGGCACCGAAACATACCGAATCAATTCATGAAGGCGCTGAAAGACCGAATTATCAAAGATGGCAAATGTTTTCCGGGGGGGATTCTCAAGGTGGATAGCTTTATAAACCACCAGATGGATGCCAGCCTGATGCGCTCCATGGCAGTTGAATTCGTGCGCCGCTTTGCATCAGCCCGCATCAACAAGATTATCACCGTGGAAGCCAGCGGCATAGCCCCGGCTATCATGGTAGGCAACCTGCTGGAGCTACCGGTTGTTTTTGCCAAAAAAAAGAAGCCCAGCACAATGGAACACATGCTCTGCACCACCATTCACTCCTTTACAAAAGGAAAGGACTACACCGTGTGCGTGAGCCAAGAATATCTGGGGCCGGAAGACCGTGTACTTTTTATCGATGATTTCCTGGCCAACGGAAATGCTGCTCTGGGGATTCTCGACTTGGTAAAACAAGCCGGAGCCTCGTTGGAGGGTATGGGATTCCTCATCGAAAAATCATTCCAAAACGGCGGCAATGAACTGCGGCGCATGGGAATTCATGTAGAATCTCTGGCTATTGTCGACAGTTTGGATAACTGCACCATTCAACTACACGACTAAGCTTATGAGTAACGAGCCGGCCACTGGCCAGTCAGACCTCATCTACGGCTTAGAGGACACTCCACCATTCTGGGATGCCCTTTTTGCGGCGGTGCAGCATTTGCTTGCCATGTTTGTGGCTGTAGTTACTCCCCCCCTCATCATAGCAGCGGCACTTAATCTGAACACATCCACCACCGGCTACTTAGTGTCCATGTCACTTGTAGCATCGGGCATCTCATCTTTCATACAATGCAAGCGCTTTGGCAGACTGGGAGCCGGGTTGCTTTGTGTGCAGGGAACAAGCTATTCATTCATCGCGCCAATTATTGCCGCCGGTCAGCTTGGCGGCTTGCCACTAATCTTCGGCTCATGCATGGCTGCGGCCTCGCTGGAAATGGTAGTAAGTGTGACCCTGCGCTATCTGCAAAAGATAATCACGCCGTTGGTATCGGGCATTGTGGTAACACTCATTGGGCTGAGCTTGGTGAAGGTGGGCATCATCGCTTGCGGCGGCGGGTTTGCAGCTATGAAAAACGGTACGTTTGGCAGCTTGCAGAGTCTCATGCTCTCGGGAATCGTTCTCATCTGCATCGTCATCAGCAACCAAAGCGGCAACAAATATCTGCGCATGAGCTCCATCGTCATCGGCCTCATTATCGGCTACGTTGTTGCATGGTGTATGGGGCTTATTGATTTCAACAGCATCTCCGGCTACGGTGCATTCCACTTTCCCTCCCCCTTCCGATATGGATTAGACTTCAGCTGGTCCTCCTTCATCGCCCTTGGGCTCATCTATGTCATCACCTCGATTGAGGCTTTTGGCGATATTACAGCCAACTCTCAAATTAGCGGGCTAAAAGTACAGGGAGCGGAGTTCATGAAACGAGCGCAAGGCGGCATCTTGGCAGATGGATTCAACTCCATGCTCGCAAGCATGTTAAACTCTTTCCCCAATTCCATATTCGCTCAAAACAACGGGCTTATACTGCTCACCGGCATAGCAAGTCGCCGCGTGGGGTACTACATTGCTGGCATGCTCGTGTTGCTGGGCCTTTTCCCCTATGTGGGACTTGTGTTTTCCCTGATGCCGGAGCCGGTTTTGGGTGGAGCCACACTGCTGATGTTTGGCACTGTGGCAGCAGCCGGCATCCGCATATTGGTCTCGCAAGAAATAGATCGCAAGGCATCACTCGTCATTGCCATTAGCCTTGCCTTTGGCATTGGTGTAGAAATGGTGCCGGATATCCTTTGTAAGATGCCTCAAACCATTCGAGAAATATTCTCCTCCGGCATCACAACCGGTAGCTGCGCAGCCATCATCACCAATATGATTATCCGTGCCAAAAAAGGGTAAGCCGCTTCACAATCAAATGACACATTGGCAACATAGCAGAGCCTGATAGTTGATAAAATCGAGAACCGCCCAAACTAAATTGCAGAGGTTTTCCCTTATCTGCGAACGTGACGCGCTGTATGCAGCCCTCATGTATTTAACCCGGCATCTTGCCTCGATGCAGGCTTGACAGAGTGCTCTGCATACCTTATGATGGCGCAGAAAGGAAACAGCATGCAAGAGCTTATAGAATCTATCGGGAAGTACTTACTGGCGGTAACAACACCATTGATACGGCAGCCGGAAAAAGCGGAACTGCGAGTAGCTAGCTCCCCGGCAGGTGATATGGTGCGCTTTCGCTTGGTTCTTGAGCAAGCGGACGTGGCAAGAGTCATCGGGCGCAATGGCATGACGGCATCTGCCATACGCTCATTGGCAAAATCTGCCGGAGAAAAACGAGGCATCAAAGTGGTGGTGCACATCCTTTCCCGCGAGGAAGCAGCATCTGCAGCTTAATACAAAAGCTGCAATACTAGCACCATGCATGAGCTTTTTCCAACATCATCCCGTGGCCCGACCGTGCGGGTTCTGATGGACGGGATGGATGACATGGTGTTCGATTATACAGTACCGCCCGACATCGCAGAATTGGTACAGCGTGGCAGTCGCGTAGAAATCCCTCTACGTAATCGCACCGCTACCGGCACCGTCATTACCCTCATCCCGCCCGGAGGTGAGGCCGGTGCCAGGAGCTTGAAACCCATCTTAAAAGTCGTTGGCAATGAGCCTGTAATTTCAGCTAGTTTAATGGAGCTGGCGGAATGGGCTGCACGCTACTATGCTGTACCCATGGAGCAAATGGTACGCTGCATCGTGCCGGAATCAGTTCGCCGCGAAAAGCACGAAGAGAAAACACGCAAAGTTGTGGTGCTTCAAAACTTGCCGGATGATGCGGAGATGAACAAAATCAACAGCCGCGCGCCCCGCCAGGCTGCTATCCTACGCTATTTACAATCAGATGATAGCAAACGTGCACCTCTCAATGATTTGGGGGGCAATGCCGCACTTGCCCCCAGCCGCGCATTAGCCAAACGAGGGCTCGTGCGCATTGAGGATGAGCAAATACACCGCGACCCTGCCGGCAGCGAGACATTCACACTAAGCCACCCTCTGGAGCTAAACGAAGAGCAAGCCCATGCATTAGCAACCATCCGAACAACCTTTGATGCAGGAGATAGCAAACCCATGCTGCTGCAGGGTGTAACCGGCTCCGGCAAAACCGAAGTCTATCTACAAGCAGCCGCGCATGCTCTTTCCAAAGGTAAAGGTGTACTCATTTTGGTGCCGGAAATATCACTCACGCCCCAAACGATGGCTCGCTTCAAAAGCCGCTTTGCAGATATGCCGGGCTCTGTGGCCATCTTGCACAGTGCCATGAGTGACGGCGAGCGATTTGATGAGTGGCACTCCATTCACAGGGGCCAAGCTCGCATCGCCATCGGCCCGCGTTCTGCAGTATTTGCTCCGGTGCAAAATTTGGGGCTCATCATTGTGGATGAAGAACACGACGCCTCCTACAAACAGGAAAGTGCACCCCGTTACCATGGCCGAGATTTGGCTGTACTCCGGGCCAAATTGGAAGGAGCTGCTATCTTGCTGGGCTCCGCCACCCCCTCTTTGGAATCCCTGCACAATGTGCAGTTGGGTAAATATACCATGCTGCGCATGGATAAACGCGCAGACGGACAGCGTTTGCCCCTCACCCGTGTACTGGATATGCGCAGCGAACCCAAGGATAAGCGCAACTTGGGCATCTTGTCGGAAAAACTGCGTATCGCCATAGAAGAGCGCATGCACAAGGGAGAACAAGTCATCCTCCTCCTGAATCGCCGTGGCTTTGCCAGATCGCTGCAATGCCCGGATTGCGGTTATGTGGTCAACTGCGAGCATTGCGCCCTGCCCCTTACATACCATTTGCCGGAAAATAGGCTCGTGTGCCACATCTGCGGCTACCGGGCGGTTGTACCGAAACACTGCCCAGAATGCCACTCCGACAAGATTTTGCTGGAGGGGTATGGCACCCAAAAAGTAGAGGCCGTGTTGCGGCGATGTTTTCCGAAAGCAAGATTGCAGCGAGTAGATGCAGATGTGACCACACGTAAGAATGCCCTGCGGGACATTTTGGACGATTTTCGCGCACGCCGGATTGACATACTGCTCGGCACCCAGATGATATCGAAAGGCTTGGATTTTCCCGGGGTGACACTGGTGGGTGTACTCAATGCAGATTTGGGGCTGTGCATCCCTGACCCACGCGCAGCTGAAAGAACATTTCAGCTACTCACACAAGTAGCAGGCCGGGCCGGGCGGGGCGATATTGACGGCGAGGTCATCATCCAAACATACACCCCCCAAGCCGCTGCCATTCAATTCGCGCGCCGACACGACACAGATGGCTTTGCAGAGAAAGAATTAGCCCTGCGACACCAGTTCGGCTTCCCACCCTACAGCCACATGGCTGTGCTCACCGTACGCTCACCCAAAGAAGACTTGGCAGAGTTCTCCATTCAAAGCCTTTGCAAGAAATTGCGCAATGAACTACCGGCCAATATCGAAGTAAGTGACCCGATGCCGGCCCCCATCGCCAAAGCGCATGGCCAATTCCGCTTCATGAGCACGCTGCGAGGCCCCTCAGCACGCCCCATTGCAGATATTTGTGCACGCTCATTAGCCCATTTCAAGACAGCAGAAGACATCATTTGCACGCTCGATATAGATGCCTATTCCTTCATGTGAGGCGCCCCCTTCTCCTCTCACTTTTCGTCAGCATGAAGATTCAACTTGAAAGCCTGACGGAAGATGGTAGAATAGCCGTGCATTATGAGTATGGTGATAGCAGAGCACTTGCACAAGGCGTTCGGGCGTTTTGTCGCAGTGAGAGACGCAAGCTTTTCTATAGATAAAGGTGAAATTGTCGGTTTCCTGGGTCCAAACGGCGCAGGCAAGACAACCACCATGAAGATGATTACAGGGTATTTGCCCCCCACTGCCGGCACCGCCAGCATTGCGGGATTTGATGTGCTTAAAAACCCCTTGGAAGCACGCCGCCACATGGGCTACATGCCGGAAAACGTCCCCCTGTATGATGACATGCGTGTGTATGAGTACTTGGAATACCGCGCACGCCTGAAAGGCATTTGTGGCTCCTCCGTGCGGCAGCAAATTGCATTCGTCATCGACCGCTGCGGCTTGGAGCCCAAGCGCAAAAACATGATCAGCACGCTTTCCAAGGGGTACCGCCAGCGTGTAGGCCTAGCAGATGCTCTGCTCGGAAACCCGGATTTGCTCATCTTAGACGAACCAACCAATGGCTTGGACCCCAATCAAATACGCCAGATTCGCGAACTGGTACGCTCGCTAGCTGAGGAGCACACCGTCATTCTTTCCACTCACATTTTGAGTGAAGTAGAGCAGATTTGCAACAAGGTCATCATCATCGACCAAGGCGATATCAAAGCGGCAGACACCCCTGCCAACCTGACCCATGGCCTGCGAGCCGCCGGCCGCGTCTCCATTGAGTTCAAGGGCGATTTAGACTGCGTTGTCAAAGAGTTGGAAGCTTTTGCCCCGGTGAAAAAAGTGATGCACGAAGGCACGCTACCGGGCGGGTGGCACCGCTTAATTGTGCGCGCTGAACCCGGCACGGATACGCGAGAGAAAGCAGCAGCGATTATCGCCTCGCACTCTTTCCCCATGCGCCATATATACCGCCATATTCCCAACTTGGAAGACGTGTTTGTAGAAATGACACGCCGCGACTAATGCATTCACATCCCTTTTTCATTCCGATAACACAATCATGGACGACTCAACCGACACCGTAAAACGTACGCGCAGCTACTTTGCAACACTGCGTACCATCTACGGCAAAGAACTCAAGGCTTTTCTCGGCACCCCATTCGGCTGGGTGGTGCTGGCCTGCACCATGGGCTTGCAAGGTTTCTGCCTGCAAGCCGTGCTACAAATCATGAGCAAAGCCACCGGCGAGGGCGTAATGTACTACATGCTCAGCAATGTGAACTTCTGGTTCTATTTTATCTTCATCTTCCCACTTATCACCATGCGCAGCTTGGCAGAGGAAGAAAGACAAGGCACACTGGAAGGCCTGCTGACAGCCCCCGTTACAACCGCACAAATTGTACTTGGTAAATATTTTGCCGCGTACACCTTCTACCTGATTCTTTGGCTGCCCATGCTCCTCTACCCTTGGATGAGTGATTTGGGAAACATGTACACCAGCATCCGCTACGGCATTGACCCCGAAGGAAGTATCACCTACCGCCTTGCCGACTGGGTAGGCCCCTATTGCATCTTGGCACTCAGCGGGGCTTTCTTCATCGCACTGGGCATTCTCTGCTCCGCCATGACTCGCAGCCAAATCATTGCCGGCATTCTCTCAACCTGCCTCATGATTACATACTACTTCATGGGGCGAGTGACAGAACTGTGGGGAGAGTTCCCCGCGGCTCCGGCCTTCCACTATTTGTCCATTACCGAACAAATCAGCGCGTTCTCTCGCGGGCTCATTGATACGCGCCCCGTGGTACTCTACCTGACGCTGACGATTCTGACCTTGGCGCTGACAAAGCGCGTAGTAGACTACCGCCGCTGGAGACGCTGATTATTGACCTCTCACCCCCCCCTTTTTTAACAAGACATGAGCAAGAGTGAATTTACCGGGCATCCGGATGCCAAACGCCCCAAAGGCAATCCCTTGGCATGGATTAACCTGATTCTGCTGAGTATTATCGTCATTGCCTGCAACTACATAGGCTGCAATGAGTATGGCCGCAAAGACCTGACAGAAGAACAACGCTACACCATTTCTGAGCGCACCATCAACGTGCTCTCCAGCGAGCGCGTGCAAAAGAGAGAGACCCCCATCCGTATTATCTTTGCGTTCAAGCGCTCTACCCCCAACTACTCCCGCATGTATTCCCTGCTGGAGGAATACATCCGCTACGGTAAGGGGAAAATCCAAGTGGAGTGCTTTGACCCGATGCGACAGCCCAACCGTGCCCGCGAAATAGCCCAGATTTACGGGGTCGATTTCAACCAAAACCTGTGCGTGATTGATGCCCGCAAAGACCACACCATCTCCCTCAAGACCTTTGAAGAAGACAAGAGTGACCGCAAGCACGTGCGTATCCGCCCCGGTGCCACTTTCATCAAGTACGAAACGCTCCCCGATGAAACGAAGCGCGCCGTGGCACTCATGATGGACGAAGTGGTATGTTCGGCCATCACCGAGGCTGTGGAAGGCGACATGCGCCACATGTATGTAGTGGAGGGCAAAGGCGGCGTATCACGCGATGACCAAGAATTGCTGGAAAGCATCGGGCAGATTACCAACTCCCTGAACATCCAACTTTCCTGGGTCAATATAGCCGAAGTGGAAATGCTGCCGGCCAATGCAGAAGGCTTGCTGATTGTTTCTCCGCAAACAGATTTCACCGATGATGAAATGCGCGTCGTGCGCGAGTTCTGGGAAAGAGATGGCCGCAATGCCCTCTTTGTGGCCTTGGATCCCAACAACACCAAACTGCCGCGCCTGTACCGATTCCTCCGCGAACAAGGCATACGCCCCAACGCCGACCGTGTGCTTCTGCGAGACCGCAAGCGCGCATACTACGATATCTCCGCCGTGTTCCCCAAGGGGCTGAACTGCACCCGCAGTTTCTGGAATGGCTCCACCCACGTAGAGGGCCAATCCATGTCTCTCACCTTGGAGCATGGGGATGAAAATATGGCAGCCATCCGCAAGCTGACCGCTTATCCCCTACTCATGACCACCGCCGAATACTACGGCGAGACGCGCAATGATTTGGAGCCATCCTTCACCCCGCAAGAGGACCGCGAAGGCCCGCTTTGCTTGGAAGCAGCCGTAACCCGCGGCAACACCCGAGACCCGAACAATCTCTCTACACTCGTGGTGCTTGGCAACATTGAGATGCTTTCCAAAGAAAACGCACGCACAGAACAGCGCGACTATATGCGTACTCTTTGGGCTTGGATGAGCCACCGCCCCGAGTATTCCGGCAAGAGCGCAAACCAAGACCTTACCATGAAAATCGACCTCAACCGCCACTCACGCAATGCCGTAGAGTACCTGACGCTGATTTTCATGCCCTTGTTCGCTCTGCTGGTAGCTTTCGCCATTTGGAATGTGCGCCGTCACTAAACCTAATCCAGCCAGAAGATGAGAATACTCTCCACCATCATACTGACGCTGCTTGCTGCACTGTGCGTGACCGCCGCTGTGTTTCTCGCGGTGGACGGCAACATCGCTCGCCTGACAGGGTGGTACCATTTCAAACCGGGCATGCCCCTCTTTTCAGAGGAGAATACAGCCCAACTCAAAGATGTGTCATGGATGCGTATCGAATCCTTGCACGACCGCATCGAATGCACGCGCAAAAAAGACGGCACTTGGTGGATTACCAAGCCATTTCACGACCGTATGAAGCAAGAAGCCGCTCAAGCCATACTTGGCTTCACCGGCACAGCTAAAGTGGTAGACACACTCCCGCTCAACAAAGTGACTCGTGGCAGCATGCGTGAGTTCGGGGTGGAAACAGCCCCCCACAAAATCACCCTCAAAGTACCCGCAGGAGATGGCAGCCACAGCACCATTGCACGTTACACTCTGGGTAGTGTCTCCCCTTGGTTTGCAGATGCAGAAGATGGCGAAAATTTGCTACCCACCACCTATTTGCGCACAGATTTCTATGGGAGAGATAAGCGCATACACGTAGTGACCGGCAACATCCTGAGCCTTTTCCGCAATGGGCTTGCAGCCTTGCGCGACCCGCACCCCCTGCTCTTTACGCCCGACCAAGTGCGCAAGCTCACCATCACCTCGGCACAAGCGGAAAACGCTAAGCCTCTCGTTGTACAGCGTGCTAGCGCCGAATCACCGTGGAATATCACCTCACCCAATTTGACCGGTGCCGGACAAGATAGGGTGAACAACCTCGTAGCAGATTTAGCTTCCATCGAAGCCTTGCGGGTAGATGATGCGGGGGCTGTTCAATTGCCGGACAAGCCTATGTTCGTCATTGAACTCACAATGGAGAAGCAGGAGAAACCCACCGTCCTCAAGCTTTATGCACCGTTTGCACCGGAATCCGGGGAGCAGATGCTCAGCTACGCAACGGTAGATGACCGTCCGGTTGTTTTCACCTTGCAGGCCGAGCCCAAGGTGCGCCGCAAAGGCAGCTACGCTGCCATTGTGAACTCCATCTGCCAACTTCCCGTACTGCCGGAGAAAGCCATGGCACAAATCCTTTCCGGTGCAGGCACAGTATACACATCCGAGCTACCTCTCAGCTTGGAAAAGCTCCGCACCATGCAGTTTACCGACATCAAGGCCGATGACATTGAGCGCGTGGCGCTGCGTTCTCGATTCGCCCCGTGGCCATTGCGCATTCTGCGCATTCCCGGTGATGCGGAGAGCGAAGTAGCAGATACTTGGATGTACTCTGCCGCCGGGCATGGATATAAAGAAGCAGAAAAGGATGTTGTGGAGCGCCTGCTCAAGAGCCTTAGCGGCGTACCGGTAGCCGGTTTTGTAGAAGACATTGCCCCCGGAGATGATGTGAATGCCGCCATGGCACGATATGGGCTGAATGCACCGGACTACGTGCTTTCCGTCTTGCCCCGTCCCTGTGCCGTGCGCACAACTCTTTTTGGGCAGGATTTACCCATTGTGAGGGACCGCGCTCCGCGCACCTATCTCATCAAGCGCAATGCAGACCCGGCCACCGGACGCGGTCACTGGGTGGGTATGGAAATGGGTACCAGCTCCATTTACCAGCTGAGCACCAAATTAACGCGCAATTTCTCCATGAGCTCCGAAAATTGGAAAAATAGGAGCATCCTGCACTTCCCCATTTCGGCTCTACGCAAACTCACACTCGGATTCAGCACTGCTCCGCTGGAATTGGAGTACGACTACATCGGTGAAACTTGGGCCGGTAAGCTCAAGGGAGAAGACGTAACACCGCGCATCAATCCGCACCGCGCGGAAAACTACATACGCCAGCTACAAAAGCTCAAGGCCTTCCAATGGCTGTATGAAGGCGAGCCCAACGCCACCCAAGCACTGGCAAATCCGGTGTTCTACGTCAAATTAGACTTGGAGATGACTGATTATTCGGATGCGGAAGCAGTCATCATTGAACAACCGACGGATGTAGATCAAGTAAGCTTGGATGATGTGGATGGTTCACGCCGCAAATTAGCCGAGGCCATGCTCTCCGAAGAAGATGACGTCGCAAAAACGATGAGAGATGTTGCCATGGCAGAACGTAAAACACACAAACAAAGCATCACCATCGAGATTGCCCCCGCCGACAATCGCTCCGACAAGCCCATCTTCTATGGGCGCATCCGCGAAACCGGTGCGCTCTTCACGCTTCAGTTCAACGATGCGCAATCGCTCGCGGGCAGCATACTCGACATGTAAAATCAACCTTTACCCCCAACTAACCATCATTACAAGCAAATGAAAAAGAGTACACTCACTAGCCTCCTCGTAGCCGCGCTGGCATTACCTGCGTTCTCCGCAGATCCTCCCAAACCTTGTGGGGCAATTCCCACCCCACAGCAAGTAGACTGGCTGCGCATGGAGTGGTATGGATTCGTTCACTTCGGACTCAACACCTATACGGGACGCGAGTGGGGGTATGGAGATGAAAACCCGCAGCTATTTAACCCCACGGATTTTGATGCTGCGGCCATTGCCAAAACCTTCCGAGATGCAGGCATGACAGGCATGATTTATACTGCCAAACACCACGATGGCTGGTGCGCTTGGCCCAGCAGCTCCACCAAGCACAACATCAAAAAGGCCACTTGGAAAAACGGCAAAGGAGATGTGGTAAAAGAGTTTGCCAAGGCTTGCAAGAAACATAATATCAAGTTCGGTGTCTACATCTCCCCCTGGGACCGCAACTGTGCAGACTACGGCAACAAGGGCTACCTGCGCGTCTATTATAAGCAAATTCAAGAATTGTTGACCAAATACGGCCCCGTATTCGAGATTTGGTTCGACGGTGCCAACGGTGGCGACGGCTACTACGGCGGCGCCCGCGAACGCCGCAATATCGGCAATGCAAGTGATTACTACAATTTCCCCAAAATTGTGAAGAACATCCGCAAAATGCAGCCGGATTGTATCATCTGGGGCGCAGGGCAGCATGGTGATGTTAAATGGGGCGGCTCTGAGAAAGGCCATGTTAAATACCCCTGCTGGAATGTCATCAACAAGGACACAGCTGATGAACGTTGGATTTCTCTGGAAGGGGATACCCCCATCAACCGAGCAGGCTGGTTCTGGCATGCTAATCAATCCTCCAAGGTCAAGTCACCGGAGCATTTGATGCAGGTATATCTGGATAGCGTGGGACGCGGTGCAAACCTTATCCTGAACTTGGCACCGGACAAGACGGGGCGCCTGGATGCTGCAGATGTAGAGTCTCTGCTTGCCTTCGGCAAGATGCGCAAATCTCTGTTGTCCAAGGACTATGCCTTGGGGGCAAAAGCTACAGCAAACAGCGTGCGCGGAAACGACCCGGTCTTTGGGGCTGATAAGCTGACGGATGGAGACATCGAAAGCTACTGGTGCCCCAATGATGGAGAAAAGACGGGCTCGATCGAAATCAAATTACCCTCTCCGGCCACGTTTGATGTGGTGCGAATCCGTGAGCAGATTCGATTGGGACAGCGTGTATCAGCATTCTCCATTGATGCATATATTGATGGTCAGTGGCAGGAAATTGACGGAGCCGGGCAAACGATTGGCAACCAAGTATTGCGCAAATTGGATACGCCCGTGACGACGGACCAAGTGCGCCTCAACATCAAAGATGCCCGCGCATGTCCCTGCATTTCTGAGCTCTCTCTTCTGCGCATGCCTACGGCAGCAGGGGACGAAACGGAAGAATATGTCTTTGCATACAATGCAGCTAAGCAGAACTGGGAGGTATCACCCTCTGCGGCAGCGGCAGCGTTTGACAACCAGCCGGATACATTCTGGCAAGGCGGCAACAATGAAGCTATTGTTGTGGATATGAAGAAAACCACGAAAATTTCCTCATTTTCCTACCTGCCCCGCCAAGACGGCAAGTTGCAAAACATGACAGACAGCTATGAGTTTGCTACCAGCACCGATGGCAAGAACTGGAATACCATCCGAGGCGAATTCTCCAACCTGAGAGCCAACCCCATTGAGCTGACCGTGGAATTACCCGCTCCCACAGATGCACGCTATTTCCGATTCACGCCTACACGTGCGCTGGAAGGTACCGGCGCATCTGCCGCAGAAATTAATGTAAAATAAACCATCATGTGGCTTTGGCATAAAATAGTCCCTCAGCACGAGGAAGCAAAATGGCAGGACATCACGGCCACCATGCCGGGTGCTGTGCTTTCTGCCGAATATAACGCGCAGAAAATCCGCGTAGAAGTATACACACAAACAGCAGAGGAAGCCTTCGTCTTGCAAGCATGCTACGGAGGCTCTTCCGAGCAGTTAAAAGACGTTGACTGGGTTGCAGCCACAGCCCCGGAAAACACGCCTCCCCTGTTCATTCGTGATAAAATCGTCATTTCTGCAAGCGACCAACCGCAAGTGTTGGAGGAACTGCGCCGTAAATACCCCCGCCGCATTATCCTCACCTTCCCGGCGGAAATGGCTTTTGGCACCGGCAACCATGCCACTACGTCCACCTGCCTACGCATGCTTTGTGATGAGGTGAAAAACCGTAAATCTCCTTGGACCCTCACAGACATCGGGTGCGGCACCGGCGTGCTGGCTCTGGCAGGGCTGCGCTTGGGCGCAACATCGGCAGTCAGCTTTGATTTTGATCCCAAGGCTGTAGAAGTAGCAGAACGCAATATCATCCGCAATGGCGGGGCCGATAACCTGAAACTCTTTCAGGCAGATGTGTTTGAGTGGGTGCCGGCTCGGGGTGAACGCTCGGATATTGTGCTTGCAAACCTTTTCTCCTCAGTGCTGCAAAAGGCATTCCCACGCATCCTGCCGGCAATGAAGCCGGGAGCCGTGCTGATTATTTCGGGCATTCTCAACACGCAAGCAGAAGAGACACTTGCCGCAGCTGAAGCCGCAGGGCTCCGCACGCTCAAGGTTGTATCCCGAGGGAAATGGACCACGGCAAAACTCACCAACGCATGATTATACTCGCCATAGAAACCTCCACACCCCACGCCTCACTGTGCCTGGCAGAGGACGGCGCAATCCTGTATTCTGCCGACTGGGTGGCCGAACGCAATCACGATGCTTACCTCTTCCCGGCCTTGCAGCAAGCCATGGATGTGCCGGGAAACAACCGAAAGCCGGACCGCATATTAGTCGGCAGCGGCCCGGGGAGCTACGGGGGCGTAAGAGTGGCTTTGGCTGCTGCGGTGGGGATTTCAGCCGTCACCGGGGCACGCACCGTAGCCATCTGCTCGTGGGAAGCACCGGCACACGGGGAGGCTTGCATCGTATCTGATGCGCGCCGTGGAGGATGGACACTGCGCCGCCCGGATGGCACCATTTCCGTCATCTCTCCGGAAGAATTAATCCAACTGGCAGCTGATGCTTCAACCTTGCTTTACACCACGGAAAGCGCAGAAAAAATGCGACAACTGGGCGTCAGCGTGTCGCAATGTGGCATCATTCCCACGGCAGAAGGCCTTGTGCAAGTCTGGAATAGCTTGACAGCCGATGAACAAGAAGCGCGAGCCTCCCAGCCGGCTGAGCCCATTTACGTGCGCCCTCCGCACATCACAGAAGCAAAGCGCAAACCTTGGGAAGTCCGTAGCTAAAACAAATTGACTATGAATACCGGGGCTACAGAAATAGAGCACGAATGCCAGCGCTGCGGTGCCTGCTGCCGCTGGGAGGGGGATGTGTGCCTCACGGATGATGACATCTCGGCCATTGCCCATTATCTGGAAATGAAAGAGGTAGATTTCATCAACGAGTATTGCCACTTACAGCGCAATAGGAGGGGGCTCTCTCTCATAGACGCCCCAAATGGTGCCTGCATTATGCTGACAGAGGATAACACATGCCGCATTCAAGAAGTCAAGCCCAAGCAGTGCCGCGATTTCCCGTTCAAATGGAATTTCCCCGGATGGGAAAAGAGATGCCCCGGGGCAAAGTGTAAAGAGACTCCACCATCATGAGGCGAGTACGCTCCACGCACCGACTTCACTCTTTTTGGTATCTGATGAAGCGTAAGCTGCTTCATCTGCGGAGCTTTCTTGTATCCTTCTTTTCCAAAGTGCCACACCGCATGGCCCCCCGAGATGAATCTCGGCGAGCCCACGCAGGAATTATCGTCGATATGTTTGCCGCCATCATGGCGCGTGTCAAAGGAGCCAATATCGATGAAGATTTAGACACGGTGATGCACATCTTGCGCTACGATTTTCCCAACGTAGAACACATGTGGCTGGCAGAGCGCTTCATGTCGGCATTCGAGGCACGCTATCCGCTGGAAGCGACTCTCACCCTGGCCGCTGCGAAGCGCACAGAAGCCGAACGCTGTGCCTTGGCAATGGAAATTTTGACCCTCCTGCACCGTGTAGGCGGAGATTTGACCAGCCCCGAGTTATTTGCTCGCGTGACATTGGGCTTGAATCTGCCGTGGGCCAGCGCCACATTGGAGTGGCTGTTCAGCACCCCCGGAGCCATTTCCTCACAGCCGATGATAGAAACGATCAGTTTCTCGGATCACATTGGCAAGGGAAACGTCACCCTACCGTCGGAAGATATCGGCGTACGTTTCCGCGCTCTACGATGCGTCAACCTGCTGCTGATTATCAACGATGGAGATGTACCCATCTCCCTGCGAGGTCAAAAATTATACCGAGGGGATGTGATGCCCATCTCAGCCGGGCAAGCGGTGAAGCTTTCCCACGTTTCCATCGAGTACAATTCCATCCGCGCATTTCTACAATCTCATTATTCCGGCACGCGATTCGTCTATTACATTTATGGAGAGGACGACACGGTGACGATTTCCCGCCAGCGCCAGCGCAACAGCATTGCTCGCATTCACTTCGGATTGCATGTGGAGCTGGAGTTATTGAATCCGGATGTGGAGTTTGTATTGGACGGAGTGGAGTTGCAAGCAGGTGCCTTTGTCAATACTTCCTATTACACGCCTTTCACTGTTCAAGGCAATGGGCCTTTCGTCTTTGGTGATTTGCAACCGGAAGACGAATCAGGCCACAGCTTCCAGCTGGCTCCCGGTAATAAGAAGGTCATCGTTTCCAACCTCCCCTACATGAACAGCCCGGGCGTGCTCATGCTGACCCCGGGCTTGGCTCCGGGTGTCATTTTCGAGGTGCGTTACTCCCGCAGCAGCAATACTGGCGAGCTCCGCGTGTTGGAAGGCCCATCCCATACTCTTACCGTTCAAGGCGAACCGGTAAAAGGTGACACTCCGCTCAAGGATGGCGACCTCATCGGCCTAAGCGCCGTGCAATATCTCCGCTGCCGCTTCTCTGCCGGTGTGCTGGATGAAGAATCAAGCATCATATCTACCCTCAATGTCCAAGGCCTTACACGCGACTTCGGGCGCGCAGGACGTGTACTGGACAACATCGGCTTCTCCCTCAAGCGCGGCGAGATGGCCTGTGTACTTGGGCCTAGCGGCTCCGGTAAAAGCACCATGTTGAGCATGCTTGCCGGGCATCTTTCTCCCACCTTTGGCGAAATCTTGTACAATGGCGAAAAAATGTCGCCACATGCTTCCGAGCTGCGCCGCCACGTTGCCTATATTCCCCGCGAGGATATTTTGGATGAAGCCATGACCGTGGGCGAGCACGTTTACCAGGCCTCCATTGCACGCCGCCCCCGCTTGAGCCATTCTGACCGCATGCGCCGCGTGTTGGCCATTCTCAGTTTTGTCGGCATATCACACCTCACCAAGCGCAATGTAGGGCGCTCCGGGGAACGCACCATTTCAGACGGCGAGCGCACACGCCTGAACTTGGGCTTGGACCTGACCGGCACAGCAGATGTTTTCCTGATTGATGAACCCATCAGCGGGCTTTCATCCGGCGATGCGGAAAAGGTCATCCAAACGCTGGAGAACATGGCCTCCGGGCGCATTTTGTTGTGTACCCTGCACCGCCCGGCGCAGAGTATTCTCAATCGCTTCAAGAAAGTGATGGTGCTCACATCCAAAGGGCAAATGGCCTTCTGGGGTACCCCGGAAGAGATGATGCTTTATTTCCGCAAAGCCGCCCATGAGATGGGGCTGATTATCCCACCCGAGGCCATTTCTGCTGGTGGTGCAGACTACGTGTTCGAAGTTCTGGAAGCATCATACAATAGCCTTAAAACCTCCGAGCAGACCGTATCGGAGCTGTGGCAAGCGCGCTTTGAGCGTGAGATGCACCGTCTTGGAAAACAAACACCCCAGCATGAGACAGGCACCCGTAAAATTCCTCGCATTTCCCGCCGCAATCCGCTTGAGCTGTGGAGATTGTTCTCTTTGTGGGTCTCCCGCACGTATTTGGGGCGCATACGCAGCCGAATGGGGCTCTATGCCGTGCTGCTGGAAGGGCCCGTGCTGGCTCTGTTGATTGCGGGGACACTACGCGCGGCATCCGAGACGAGTTATTCGTATTACAAAGCACTCCACATCAATGAGTATCTATTCCTCTCACTCGTCTTGGCCATGTTCTTTGGGCTGACGGACTCCGCCTGCGAAATTCTGAGAGACCGCCCCCTAATCAAACGCGAAAGCAACTACAAACTATTTGTACCGGGCTACCTACTGGCCAAAACACTGGTTCTTACCGGCATCGCCGCCACGCAATGCGCTCTGTATCTTCTGGTGGGCAACCTGATACTGGAAATACACGACATGTTCTGGGCACATTTGGGCATCATGTCCTTGACTGCATTCGTCGGTATAGCCATGTCGCTGATGGTATCGGCCTTTGTGCGTTCCGACCGCACGGCACTCAACATTGTGCCCCTACTCCTCGTACCGCAAATCCTGTTGGCCGGCGCGCTCGTGCGCTTTGAGGAAATGAATGAGTACAGCCCGACTATACCGGAGTATCTCATCCCGGACAGCATAGAAAACGCCCTCTCCAACCTGCGTCACCGCGTGGCATATCAGGATGAAACAACGCACAATATCCTTACCAAACCGGTTCCCCTCATCGCGGAGTTTTGCCCGCTGCGCTACGCCTTTGAAATGATGTTTGTGCTGCAAACATCTTTCAACCCTTGGGAAATTGAAAGTGCTCGCATTAGTGAACACCGCGACTATGTGAAAGAACACGGCGATAGCGATGAGATTCGCTTTGTACAGCGAGCAGCACTTCTCCTCAACACCACCGCCCCCGACCCCGATGAAGCCAGGACTCTGCTGCACCGAGTCCGCAAAGCAGCCACCATGAACGATGAGCAATACCTGCTCAACCTAGAAGAAGACTTGGACTCCCGCCCGGAGGAATTGACCGACCAGCCACTTGAGTTCTTCTTCTCCAACCGAAAGCTTACCGCCCTACGAGAAGGTGTTAAAACAGCGCGCAAAGACGCGCGCTTAGTCGAGCACCGCGGTTTCTTCCTTTCCCCACGCCAAGCACCGCCCTTTGGTGGGCTGGACCAAGAAACAGATGCCGGTTCTATCCCAACACTGGGAAGAAATGCTATCTTCCTCGCCATCATGGGGCTCATCCCCATTTTACTTGCCGGATTGAAGCTGCGCAAGATTTGCAGAGGGTAGCACCCGTGTTGCTGACCTAAAAAGTGTGACAAGGTAGCACATTTTGCTTCCATGCCGGCACAATCTGGCATATACTACCCGCGTACGCGCGGTAAAACCCGCGCCAGCTGTAGACATGAAGATTGTTCTTGCATACTCCGGTGGCCTTGACACATCCGTCCTTCTGGTGTGGCTCAAGGAGAAGTACAATGCCGAAATCATCGCCTACTGTGCAGACGTAGGTCAGGCCGAAGAGCTTGATGGTGTCATCGAGAAAGCTCTTGCCACAGGTGCCTCGAAGTGCATCATCGGCGATTTGAAGGCTGATTTTGCAGCCAACTACATTTTCCCCATGTTCCAGGCCAATGCCGTGTACGAAGGGCGTTACCTGCTGGGCACCTCCATTGCCCGCCCCTGCATCTCCAAAGCCATGGTAGACGTAGCCTTGGCAGAAGGTGCAGATGCCATTGCACATGGCGCAACCGGCAAAGGCAATGACCAGGTGCGTTTTGAACTTTCCATCAACGCATTGGCACCCAAGCTGCAGGTGATTGCTCCTTGGCGCATGAAAGAATGGCGCGATCAGTTCCCCGGCCGTGCAGAGATGATTAAGTATGCGGAGGAACACGGCATCCCGATTCGCCAGAGCATGAAGAAGCCTTACTCCATGGACCGCAACCTGCTGCACATCTCCTACGAGGCAGGTATTCTGGAAGACACTTGGTACGATGCAACGAAGGAAGAAGACCGTGGCATGTATGTGCTCTCCACCGCTCCGGAGGATGCCCCCGATGCCCCGCAATACCTCCAGTGCCTGTTTGAAAAGGGCAACATCATCGGTCTGCAGACAGAAGGCTTGGCTGACATCATCGCCGAAGTGGGAGCTACTGCCAACGTGCAGGGTGAAAAGGACGGTTACACCCTCCTCGACCCGCTGGGCATCATGCTCGTACTCAACTTCCTTGGTGGCAAACACGGCATCGGCCGTGTGGACATCATCGAAAACCGCTTCGTGGGTATGAAGAGCCGCGGCATCTACGAAACCCCCGGTGGCACCATCCTGCTGGCTGCTCACCGCGATATCGAGACCATCACCATGGACCGCGAAGCCCAAAAGGTGCGCGATTCCCTCATCCCTGACTACGCCTCCATGGTGTACAACGGCTTCTGGTTCGCCCCCGAACGCGAGGCTATCCAAGCCCTTGTGACCAAGACGCAGGAAACGGTGAACGGCGAGGTGCGCCTCAAGCTCTACAAGGGCAACGTGATGTACGCCGGCCGCCGCAGCCCCAACAGCTTGTACAGCTACGCCATGGCTACCATGGAAGCGGACTACACGGACGAAGACTACAACCAGGATGATGCCAGCGGCTTCATTCACCTGAATGGCCTGCGTCTCAAGCAGTTCGCCCGCGTGAACAACAAGTAAGAAGAATCCTTCCGAAGCCGCATCGGGATTCATTTCCCGCTGCGGCTTTTCTTTTTCCCATGGCCGAGCTGCTACTCCCCAAATTGTCATACGTCTTTCTCTCCTACAATCGAGAAAAATACGTACGCGCGGCCATTGAATCTGCCTTCGCCCAAGATTACGAGGGCGAGCTGGAGTACATCTTCTCCGATGATTGCTCCACAGACTCCACTTTTGACATCATCAAAGAATGCGTGGCCGCTTACACCGGTAATCGGCGCGTGGTGGTCACGCAAACGCCCCGCAATCTGCATTTAGCGGGCAACACCAACCACGCCCTGCAATTTGTGACATCGGATTGGATTGTACGCGCCGATGATGATGATTTAGCCACCCCCGATCGATGCAGCATCATCGGCAAGGCTATAGCTGCATGCCCGGAGGCAACCTACGTCTTTACGAAAATGAAAAGATTCACCGATTTGCAAGAATCGGAAATCTTGGCGAAGCTCGCATTCCCCTCAAATAGCTCCCCTGAAATAAGGGTTCATGATATTCGGGATGGATTTGAACCTTTACAGGCTTTCTCCGCACCCTTATGCCTGCATCAAGTCTGGTCGATGAAACACTTTCGCCAATTTGGCTCATTGCCGATGGATGCAAGCTACGTTGATGACATGGTGGCTCTATATCGCTCAGCCATCCTCGGGAAATGCGTTGTGACAAATGCTGTCACCATGTACATTCGCGGAGGCAGCGGCAACATGAGTCGGGGACAAGATGACGGTAGAACGGACTATGCGTCTATCATGAGGTTGGAGCAATTCAACGACAAATACCAGAATGAAACGCTACGCCCATTGGAAGAGACCGTTGAAGCTGTAGAAAAATACCGGCAAGAATACTTTTCTGCAGATGAACGAGCATGCACTCAAAACTTCATTGATACCCTGCAAAGCGATTTAAGGCAAAGGCGTTTGCTTTGCACCTACTGGCGGGGCTCCACCCTCAATCGCATACGCATCGCAAAAAAGCTTGGATACAAGGGACTTTTTGCCATCTTGCGTTGTTTACCCATGCCTATTTTTGCCTTTTTACTTGCCATTTACCGCAAAATAAAATGAAAAAAATAGCCATCATTGCCAACCTTCCCCTATGGGAAACCGCCCCCTCCGCACAAGCGCCGCAAGGGGAGTGGCATTACTGCGTCTGGCTTTCGGCTCTCTGCAAAGCGATGGAACAGGTAGAGGGCTTGGATATTCACTGGGTGATTCCCAATAAAACGGTAAGGGCCAGGAAAACAATCCAATCCAGAAACCAAACCTTTCACCTGCTTCCCAAAGCTCGCCTCACGATTGGCCAGCTAACCGGGTATGCATACGATTCTTACCAAGTCTACCGTACATTGCAACATATCAAGCCGGATTTGGTACACAGCTGGGGTACAGAAGACTCTTTTTCTATAGCGGCTGTCCATTTTCGCGGTAAAAAGTTGATATCCATCCAAGGCTTACTAAAAGCATACGCCGAACGTGCACGATTAGCTCGTTTCGAACGCTGGCAAGCCCACTACGAGCCATACACTATACGCCGTTTTGATTACATTACAACAGAATCTCCATGGGCTACGGAAAGGGTAAGAGAAATAGCCCCGGCGGCTACCATTTTTCACTTGGAATATGCCGTTGAGGAACGCTTTTTTTTGACGGAAAGAAATCTGGCCCAAACACCTTATTGCCTGTACGCCGGAACAAATGCCCCGGTAAAGAATATTCCCTCTCTTATCAAAGCTTTTTCTGCGCCGGAGCTTTCTCACGTACACTTGGGTTTGGCCGGTATCGTTCCCGAGGAGTACCCGGCGTTGCCAAACAACATCCATATCCTCGGCCGCCTGGGAAGAGATGAATTAAAAACGCAGTTGTCCAAAGCTTGGGCGCTTGTGCATCCCAGCTTGGCAGACACCGGACCCACTATTGCAAAAGAAGCACGCGTGATGGGTATACCGGTTATTCTCACAAGTGATTGTGGTAGTAAGCAACACGTTGAGCACGGGCAATCCGGATTCATCATTACTCCCGGGGACGTTGAAGCCATGCAGCAGAGCGTGCTGCATGTAACGAAAGACTCGGAAACAGCCCTGACAATGGGAGCCTACGGAAGACAAGCGTGCCGACTAGCGCTATCTGCCGATACGATGATAGACCGCTTGCTACATATCTACAGGCACATTCTGGACTAATTATTGGCACGTGGGCATGCCCATACGCGTCAGCTTGCGCCAAATGCCCTCCAAGGGGCCATATTTGAACCGGCGCAGCCAAAGGTGGCAAGATGCTAATTGCAGAAGATAAAGAACAGCGCCCAGCCCCATGTAGGCAGAAGTGCTGAGGTGGGGGCCCCAAGCAAGTCCATAGCCACATATAAGCCAAAGCATGACAATACTTTGCATAATGTAGCAAGTGAGCGTGCAGCGACCAATGGGTTGCAAGGCATTGCTTAGCCATTGCATTGACGGACGGGTAAGCCCCCAAGCAAGCAAGGGCACCACCATGAACACGAAAGATTCATTCACCCACATGCGGCTCACGGTCTGCATACCATGGGGCTCGGCCCACAGGTGCAAAAAGCACAATGCCACCACGTAGGCCCCTGCTCCGCATGCACCAATGATGAGCAAACGATGAGGTTTTGATTCAAACAAGCGCAAGCGCCCCGCTACAATGCCGGTCAAGAAGAAACCCAGCAAGGCCCATACGCGGTATGTATACACCATATACAAGAAACTATGCACCACACCGCAAGTCACATTCCACATTCCCATTTCGGCAAAAGAGGCAGTAGCGCTAGCCGGTGCCCCGGGCATGCCCATGGCACGGCACACATCCCCATACCAATCATAGAGCACCTCCGGCTGCCCTACAGCATAGTTATACAAAGCGAAGGGCTGGAGGAAACACAAAGCTGCGGCAATAGCTATATAGCGCGTGCGCACTTTCCATACCAATACAGGCACAAAGCCGGTCACGGCAAAAATCAGCAATATATCCCCACAGTAAAAAAAACTGTGAATGAGGCCAAAAACAGCAAGCAAAACTAAACGCCAACAAAAACGCAGCCGAAAATCAACCCCGCGCACCGCGGCTCGGTCCATTTGCAGCGCAAAGCTTAGCCCGAACAAGAAAGAAAACACCAAGAAAGCCTTAGCCAACAACACATTCTTGTATATCCAGTTGGTGATGGTATCCAGAGCACACTCCGGTAAAGTATGGAAATAGATGTTGAAATGGTCGTGGCTATGAACAAGCAGAATACCCAAGAGAGCCAAGGCTCGCACGGCATCAATGCTGCTGATTCGGGGCTGTTGCTGCATACAAGGGGAATCAGGGGATGAGTCTGCGTGCCGTTTCGCGGGCCAGAGCATCATCCTCCAGAATGATGGAGAGCTCCCCATGATAATCACGAGCACTCACCTGCCCCAGTACTTTTTCTACTGTTTCCCAAATGCCGGGGAAGCTCAGGCGGCCTTCCACAAAAGCCTGCACGGCCACCTCATTGGCGGCGTTGTACATGGCCGGCATCGTGCCGCCCACCCTTCCGGCCATACGCGCCAAACGCAACGCAGGGAAATCATCCCACCGGGGTTCTTCAAAACGCAAGCTGGCAATCTGAGCCAGATTCAGGTGAGGAAGTGTGTTTTGCACGCGTTCGGGCCAAGTCACCGCGTATTGAATCGGGAAACACATATCGCTGGCGCTCAACTGGGCCAAAATTGAGCCATCTGTATATTCCACCAAGGAATGCACAATGCTTTGCGGGTGCACCACAACATCAATCTTATCCATGGTGATACCGAACAACCAACGAGCCTCTATCATTTCCAATCCCTTGTTGAACATGGTGGCAGAATCAATGGTAATCTTCTGTCCCATGCTCCATGTGGGGTGCTTGAGGGCTTGCTCCAGTGTCACATTTTTCAATTCTTCCGCCGGAGTGGTACGGAAAGGCCCCCCACTTGCGGTCAGGATAAGGCGGCTCACCTGCTCGCTGCCGCCACGGTGGCCCTGTAGACATTGGAAAATGGCGTTGTGCTCACTATCCACCGGCAATACCGCGATACCTTTCTCTCGGGCGCGAGCCATCACCACCTCACCGGCCATCACCAGAATCTCCTTAGATGCAATCGCCAGATCTTTTCCTTCCGCAATGGCCGCCAAGGTGGGTTTGAGCCCCGCTGTGCCGATGATAGATACCAGCACCATGTCTGCTCCGCTCAAACGCGCCAGCTCACACAACCCTTCCTCTCCGGCATACACCGTTACATCGGCCGGTAATTTTGCACGTAAATCGGCAAGCTTGCGCTCATCATACAGGCAAACATGCTTCACTCCGAATTCGCGGGCTTGCTCTGCCAGTTTATCAACACTACTGTGCGCGGCCAAAGCCACCACCTGCATCCGCTCCGGATGCTCGCGCGCAACCTTGAGTGCACTTGTGCCTATGCTTCCCGTTGAACCAAGTATGACGACCTTGCGTTGCTTCATATCGCGCGGCAGTATACTATAAAATAGCGCAAAACTCAAGGCCTAAAAAACTCCCCGTGCAGGCCGTAGAGGCTGCTCGGGGAGTGCAAGGTAAATGAGAATTGCAGGGATATTAAGGAAGCTGCTCAGAGGGGGCTTGCTCGGGCGCAGTCTGCGCAGGAGCTTCCACCGCCTTATCTACCATTGTTTCGTTTGCTTCGATGGTGGCTTTATCTGCATCTTTCGCTTCAGCCTTTGCCTTTTCGGCTGCGGCCTTGGCTTCTGCTTCTGCCATTTCCTGCTTGAAAGCATTGATGCTGCTTGCGGCCGGAGGCGTGGCCAGCAATTTGATAGCTCCTTGATAAGAAGCCTCGCGAGACGGTGCGAAAATCAGCTCAAAGAGATTAAAATCTTCCAAGCAGGGGATGCGCGTCCACGCAAAAATGCGAGCCTCTCGCTTGCTGTATGCGCCTTCATTTTCAGCTGCGAGCCGGGCAGCCGTCTTGCCATCCTTGTTTACTTTGGCAGCATCTGCGCCCAAGGCAAGAAGCACGCGCACTACCTGTTCATTGCCGCGCAATGCAGCCAGCATAAGCGGGGTATAGCCGTTGTTGTCTACAGCATTGATATCAATACCTGCTTCCAACAGCAATACGGATGTGTAGGGCATGCCGCTCCAGGCCGCCCAATGCAATGCGGTAAAACCATCGCGGTCTGCCATTTTTGCATTGATTCCCGGCGTGGCCAAGAGTTGGCGCACATAGTACAGGCGAGCAACATCTTTTTCCAGAGAGGCCTTAGAGTCATTGAAGTTGCAGTAAGCCGCCCACATGAGGGGCGTGCGCCCCGTATTGTCGGCATAGTTGACAAAGTCCTTCACTTGCTCGGCTCCCAAGGCCATTTCCTTGAGGAAGGTTTCATCCGTCCCATTGGTGACAGCTCCCTTGCGAATGATGGAAACGAGGGAGTCCGTGGGAGAGGTATGTTCAAAGGGCACCATAGCCAGCTTGCAAAGATAGCCCAGCGTGGCCATCACGCAAACCAAGATAAACATATCCTTGATGATGGGTCCCCACTGAGTCTTGGGCGCCTCATGTGTCATCTGTGTTTCGTTTGAAGACATAGTGTAAAATGGGTGAAGGGTTCCTAATTAGCAAGCTTCGGGTTCAGCTTTTTCTTCTGTTGCCTCAGCCTTGTCATCCTTGGCATCGGCATCTTCTTCCGGATGATCGGACACGAAGCTATCCTTGGTCAGAATGATGGCAATGGGGGAGATGAGCGCCATGCAGAGGTAAATGGTCCACATGAACTCCGGAGAGTGCCAGAAGTCGATGTGGCCGGTATCCATCTTGGCGGCAATACCGTCGAAGCAAAGGTAAGACACCAGCAAACCACCCACCACGCCGTTCACCGGCTTGGCAATGAACATGGGAAGCGCGGAGAGCGACATGTAAGAGGCCACCTTGTCTTTGGGTGCCACGCGTGCCACGTATTCCGAGAAACGGGGGCTGAACAGCAATTCACCGGAGGCAAACACCACAATCTGCGTGAAAATAGCCACAAAGTAGGCCTGGCCTATCGTCTCAATACCGGGGATGATGAAATACCACTCCGGCGGCACGGCCATGAGCACGAGAGAAAGAGCCGAGATGGACATACCGCTAATCATCAGCTTCACCGTGGAGAACTTATTGAGAATCGGGATGATGAGAATCAAGCCCGTGATGATGATGAAGGGGTTGATGGAGTTCATAAACCCAAGCTGGAAGTCATCACCAATGGTGCGGGTGTAGTACTGCGGCATGATGAGGAATTGCAGCGTAAACACCAAGCGTACCCCCAGCGTGAGCAGCAGGAACACGATGAGCTTCTGGAAAGCTTTCTCACGAGCCACCTCGCAAATGAGCTGGAGGGGGCGGCGCGTGGCCGTTTCTTTCTTGTTGAGCTTTTCTTCCGGCACCGCATAGAAGTCATCGTCAATGAAGCGGGTGAAGATGAAGGCTATCACATTGCAGCAGGTACCGAAGTTGATGACCCACAGCAGGCCATCCACATCCCCCTGCCAACCCAGCAAGGGGTCTACAATGGCAAAGCCGGCTAACAGCGCACCAATGTTCATGAACAGGTAATAGAAATTGAAACCTGTGGGGCGAGAACGCAGTGTGGTGAAGCGGCGGATGGACGTGGTGATGCAGGGGCTCATGAACGCCGTACCGAAGGACATGATGGTGATACCCGCCATCACGAAGTAGCGGGAGCTGTCCTGCGTAAGGCCGCAGATTTCCGTGCCGAAATCCGTACCCATCCCCAAGATAATACGCCCGCCTATCAGCAGGATGAAACCAATAAGGTAGGTGCGGCGCAGGCCGATAATATCGCAGATGGTACCCACAGCGAACACGAACATGGAAATAAAGAGCGTGTACATGCCCACCCAGTAGGGGGCATCGGCATCCTTAAAGCCACAGTACTTGTTCAGGAAGAGGGTGAACACAATGATGAGCGTGAAGTACGACAGGCCATCAAAGAACTGGATAAAGTTCGTGAGCCAGAAGTTCTTCCCGCAATCTCTCAGCACTCCAAACTCCGAAAAGTATTTGAAGAGCGGGTTTGTTTTTGGGGGGGTATCACTCATTTTGTAGTCAATGGGGATTTAGTGTGTGTTGGAGAGAGCATTATTGCAGCACAGCTCCGCGGCTGGCGTTGGAGGCGAGCTTGCGGTAGCGCTTGAGCCATTTGCCGGAGATTTCCTGCATGGTGGGCTTCCACTCAGCACGGCGAGCAGTAATTTCCTCCTCGCTCAGCTCGGCTACCAAGCTGCGGTTGGGAATATCGATGGAGATGATATCGCCATCTTTCAGCAGGCCGATAAGGCCACCTTCGGCAGCTTCGGGCGATACGTGGCCAATGCAAGCGCCGTGCGTAGCGCCGGAGAAGCGGCCATCCGTGATGAGAGCCACACAGTTACCCAAGCCCTTGCCCATGATATAGCTGGTGGGGGCAAGCATCTCCTGCATACCGGGGCCGCCCTTGGGGCCTTCGTTGCGGATGACAACCACATCCCCCGGCTTCACCTTATCCGCCAAAATACCGGCACATGCCGCCTCTTGGCTTTCAAAAATCACAGCCGGGCCACGGTGCACCATCATTTCAGGGAGCACGCCGGCCTTCTTCACGATGCCGCCCTGCTCTGCAAGGTTGCCAAAGAGCACGGCCAAGCCCCCATCTTGCGAGTAGGCGTTTTCAATCGTGCGGATGACCACGGGATCTTGCGTAGAAAGGCCTTCCATCTGTTCACCCAGAGTCTTACCACTTACGGTGGGCACCTCCGTATTCAGAGCACCGGGAATCTTGTTGATTTCTGCCAGCACCGTCATGATACCACCGGCACGCAGCACATCGTGCATGTGGAAGCGAGAGCTCGGTGCCACCTTGCAAATATTGGGGGTGCGGCGGGAAATGGCATCAATGCGGCGCAAATCATAATCCAACCCGGCTTCGGCAGCAAATGCAAGTGTGTGCAACACCGTGTTGGAGGAGCCACCCATGGCCATATCACAGGTGAATGCATTGTCAATCGCGGCTTCTGTTATCAAATCGCGGGGAAGCGGGCCTCCTTGCTTGGCCATTTCCACGGCGCGGCGGGCAGCAGCGCGCCACATCTCCTTACGCTCCTCGGAGAGTGCCAACAAAGTACCATTGCCGGGCAAAGCCAAGCCCAGCACTTCACACAGGCAGTTCATGGAGTTCGCGGTGAACATGCCGGAGCAGGAACCGGCCCCGGGGCAGGCATTGCACTCTACATAGTGCAATTCTTCTTCCGAAATCTTGCCGGCCGTACAGGCAGCCACTGCTTCAAACACGCTGTTGAGGTCCAAATCCTCACCGTTGCGGCCTTTGCCCACGGCCATGGGACCACCGGAGCAGAAAATCGTGGGGATGTTGCAGCGCAGAGCGCCCATTACCATGCCGGGCACAATCTTATCGCAATTGGGAATGCAGATGCACGCATCGAAGGCATGGGCAGAAAGCATCGTCTCCACACTGTCGGCAATCAACTCGCGGCTGGCCAGAGAGAACTTCATCCCTTGATGAGCCATGGCAATACCATCACACACACCAATCAGGTTGAACTCAATGGGAGTGCCACCCGCCTTGCGAACTTCATCCTTGATAAGCTGTGCCACTTTGTTCAGGTGCACATGCCCCGGAATCACTTCATTAAAAGAATTGCAAATGGCGATGAAGGGCTTTCTGATGTCCTCATCAGTCATACCGGTAGCGCGCATCAAGCTGCGATGCGGTGCGCGCTCTATACCTTTCTTGGTGCGGTCAGATAACATAGCGCGCGTATTATACACGAAATCAAACCACTTTACCAGCAGAAAATTTTACGCAAATGCGGCACAAAAATCGGTGAAAATTGTAAAAACAGTTGCGACACCACAGGAAGCCCCCAAAAAGGCACTTTCGCTTCCACAAAAAGCCAAAGGGAGAGGGGTGCTAGCAGGATAGGGGGTGCGGGGGAAAGGACGGCAATGAGT
>Ga0233362_1000017_pt1 | contig 50347 bp, 43 predicted proteins | sample ElkDunMinimDraft_22_FD_180674 | JGI IMG/M metagenome (GOLD analysis project Ga0233362, IMG submission 180674) | Fecal eukaryotic communites from dung pellets of Tule Elk in California, USA - Elk Dung C1 | ecosystem: Host-associated > Mammals > Digestive system > Large intestine > Fecal | place... | reverse complement strand
GGGAAGCGTCTGCAACTGACGGAGGACGAAATGCTCTACCTCATTTGCGACCTCTTGCTCAATGTGGGCTACAGCGTGCGCGGCACCGTGTTTGTGTGCGAGCACGGCACGGCCAATATCTCACAACCGGTGGAGGATGCGCTTGCCATGCTCTCAGACGGCAAAATTACCGTAGAAAAAAGCGGCATGACCGGCATCCGCCAAGTGGGCGCTTTTGAGGGCCGTGCTGTGGGCAATCCCCGCTTTAAGGCTGAACTGGAAAGCTGGCACAACTTGCTGCATAACCGCATGGACGGAGTGCTCACCCAGACCGGCAAAAATCGCACGGAGCCGGAGCGCCTCTATGGCATTACTGAAAAGCATGATGCCGCCATCGTCAAAGCTGTGAACACCGGCAAAGGGGCTCACAACGTAACACTTGCCCCGGCGCAGGTTGCCGGGCTGGCTACCTTCTCCATGTCTCTGGGGGAACTGGCAGACTTGCTGGTGCAGGTGGTGGGCGGTATCAACAAGCGCACCGACCATGATTTGCAGGGCTGGGAGGAATGCGGGTTTACCCAGCCGGAGTTCTCCTTCAATGCACGGGACGGCTGGGAACTGCTCGCAAACATGAAGCCTGATGCCGCCGCAGAAGCACTGGCACTGGCAGAGCGCGTGCCGGCACGTTTGCGCCCCCGCAAGCTCTCCCCGGATGAGGCGTGGCTGCATGCGCTGGCTCAGTCCGGCAATGATATGGTGCGTTTCACCCCCGCACAGTGTGTGACCCTGCTGGGCGCGCACCGCAAGTTCAAACTCATTCACAATGGCGGCACCCTCTTTGTGAAGGGTAAAAGCCGCCACCACCGCGAACTATTGTTCACAGATGAGGTAATTACCGCAAGCGGCAGCAAACTGCGGCTTTCAAGCTCTGAGCAGTGGTATGGCGTGCTCAACCCGCTCTCCGAGGCTCTCTTCGTGATGGATGAACGCAACGTAGTGCGCGGCGTTGCCCAGCGCCAGCACCGCGTGCAGCACCAGGATGAAGCGGCGCGCCTGCGCATGTTCGGTGATATGGTGCAACGCCGCGCAGATGAGCTGGCTCGCATCGAGAATATGGTGGCGCCCGATACCGCCGAACACCGCATCCAAATGGACTACAACCGCCGCATTCTGGCAGGTGAACAGGTTGACCCGCTCTCCGTAACAGATGCCGCACAGCTACGGAAAGCCCGCCGCCGCGCCGCCGCAACCACCTGTGTGGGCGTAGCAAGCGAGCCGCAAGGCAAGACGCGAAGCCCCATGCCGCAGCCGCTCTGCGCTGCCGATGACTACCAGCTGCCCAGCAGCTACGATGCCCCCACTTTCCTTTAACCCATAACCAATGACACACACAATGACAAACGCAATCACCACCACACACCACCCCGCCGTCCAATGGCTCACAGGTGAATTCTTGCCCACCATCGGCGGCAGCCTCAATGAAGCCGAACGCCAGCTCGGGCTCTCTGAAAAGGTACTTCGCGGCCTGATTCGCGGCAGCTATGAGGGCAACGCCGCCCGGCAGCTCGCCAAGCTGGATGAACAGCGCAAACGCATCACCGCCCAGGCATCTGCTGCCATGGCCGGTAATACTCAGTACATCCCCACCGAAATCATGCAGCGTGTATGGAATGCGTGCGACTGCGCCAAGGCTGCCCGCCTCATAAATATGGTGGTGGGCGTCTCCCAGATTGGCAAGACTACCGCCGCCCGCGCCTACCGGGAACGCTACCCGGAAACCACCATCTTGGTGGAGCTCTTGCCGAAGCCCACAATGTCCGGCATTCTGCGCGAACTGGCCACAGCCCTGCGCTTGCCCGGTAGCGCCTGCCGTTCCCTGGCAGCCACCCAGCGCGCTGTCCGTTCGGCGCTGTCCCCGCGCCACCTCATCATCGTGGATGAAGCCCACCTCGCACTTGATAGACAGCAGGGGGCGGACGCTCTTGACATCGTGCGCCGCCTGCATGACCTGACCGGCTGCGGCGTGGTGCTGCTTGTCACTGACCTGGACGGCTCCAAATTCACGAACAGCCCGCACGCTGGCCAGCTTGACCAATTAAAGCGGCGTGGGCTTTCTGAGCTGCTACCGGACACGCCCACGGCCAATGACGTGGCACTCATCTGGCAGGCATTCCAGCTGCCCGCACCCACGCCGGACATTCAGCGCACCGTCCACGCCCTGGCAAGAAAAAACTGCTTCGGCACCTTGCTGGCCATTGTGCGCCTGGCCGTGGCCGAGGCTCGCCTCAATGGCGCCGCCGTAGATTTGCAACACTTCAGCGCGGCCCTGTGCCGCATGGGAAGGGGGCTTGCGTGACCAATGCCAAAAGCGTAGCCGCCGCCCAGCAGCTGGGTGACATATTCGCCCGCTTGCAATGGCACCGCCGGGGCATCTACGCCACGGCCGGCAGCAATCCCTCCACCGTGGCCATCCAGTACAAAAGCGAACAATTCGGCTGCTGCCGCGTAGTAGTCTGTGACGCTCTCGCCCTCATGCGCTGGCTCAAAGAGAATGCCACCAAGCAAGGTGTCTGGGTTCGCCTTCTCTCCATCCTTGATAAAAAAACAGAACTTCACGCATCCGTGCGTCAAGAACTGCTCCCCCTAGACTCTTTGGATCCCGCGCCCCGCCGCGCCTTGATGCCGGATTAAATAATTTTCCCCTAACATAAAACACACGAAACAATGAAAACAAAAAACACAATAAAGACGGATGCGGCCTTCCGCCGCATGGTGGATGAAGTGGCCCAGCTCATGCCCGCCATTGAGGCAAAGAAAGCCGAACTTGAAGCCAAGCTTCAGGCCGTGCGCGAAGAGCCCGAAGCTGAGCTTGCCGAACTTCAGGCAGACTACAAGGCCAAGATGGATGCCCTGAAAAAATACTTTGCCAGCGACAAGGTGCGCGCGCGCCTGCTCACTCCCGGCAAAAAGTACGGCGAAAGCACCGCCGCCACCTTCGGCGTGCGTGCCGGCAAGCCGAAGCTGGCCTACCTGGCCGGCAAGACGGAAGCAGACATCGTGGCCGCCCTTCAGGAAGAGGAACGCACAGAGTGGCTGCGTGACCGCGCACCCGAACTCAACAAGGCCGCCATTCTGGGTGCCGGTCTGTCCGAAGACGAACTGCAGGACTACGGCCTTGCCATCGTTGCGGAGGGCACCTTCTATGTGAAGCCCAAAGACACCCCGAAATCATGAAGACACTTTCCAAAAAGCAACTTGCCACCCTGGGTGCTGTCAGCTCCCGTGCTTACAAGCACCTCCGGGGCACGGGCCTCCCACTGGGCTCCTACCTTGAGTGGCGCCATGAGTTCACCGCCTTGCATTGCGGTGGGCGCACCTCATGGCGCACACTCTATCAAACGGACTACGTGCCCCTTCTGAATGCGTTTGCCGCCTGCTATGGCGGCACGCAAAAGGCGGACAACACGCCGAAGAGTGACGCCGAGGCACTCATCTACGAAATCCGCAACGTGGTGCGCTACTGGGAAATCCCGCGCGCCTACGTTGCCAAGGTGGTGGCGGGTAAAGCCCGCCGCCCCTGGGTGACTCCGGACATGAATCTTGATGCCATGCTCACCGGCGTGCCTGAAAATATACTTCGCCAGCTGCTCATTACCCTAGAAAATCGCGGGCGGGCGCTCAACAAAAAAGACTCCGCCGCCCTAGGCATTGATGCCCCCGCCCGCGTGCATGTCAGCCGCTCCACAGTACCGCCCCCGCGCTTGGCAGAATACCACGGGGACGTGGTGGCCACGCCCACCGTTAAACCCCGCCGCCGTACAAAATCGGCACCGGTTCCACAGCCCTGATGCCGCCCATTTTTACACCCGCCCCGCTTAACTGCCGGGGCGTTTTTTTGCCTCTTTTTGCCGCTGCTCTTCCTCACCTATGCGACAGTCTCGCCGTTTTTACCGGGTGGCTTCCGCACCTTCTTCCGCACCCGCTAATCGCGCCCGTATCCCCTGCGTTTCAAGGCTTTTCACCCCTCTTTCATCCCTCCTCACCTCTCCCGCCGGGAATCAGAGGCAAAGATTCCGCCGTTGTAGCCGCCCTGCTGGCGCGCATTTTCAGCCCGGAACACGTGCTGGGAGTCCTGCTGCCCAATGGCAGGCAAAGTGATATCCGTGACGCCCGAGAAGTTGTGGAACTACTGGGGATTCGCCGTCTGGAAATCAATATCAACCCATGTTTTACAGCCTTGCTGAACGAGCTCAGCCCCCGGTGTGCCATCAGCGAGGCATGCCGTATCAATCTGCCGGCCAGGTTGCGTATGGCAACCCTCTTTGCCATAGCCCAGTGCGAGTCCGATGCCTTTGTCATCAACACCTCCAATTTGTCAGAAGATATCGTGGGCTACGCAACCCAATTCGGCGACAATGCCGGTTGTTACGCGCCCATCCAAGGCCTGACGGTCACCGAGGTCAAGGCTCTGGGTGATTGGCTGGGGCTGCCTGCTCACATTGTTCACAAAACACCGACTGACGGCTTACAGCAGAGCTCAGATGAGGAGCGGCTCGGATTTTCTTATGCCTCTCTCGACCGCCTCATCCGGTGCAACGCAGGCAGTGCTGCGTTCAGAAAAAAAGTGCAGCATCTGTACAGGATAAACAAATTCAAGCAGGATATTGTGCAGATGCCGCATCCTCTCTTCCCTTTCCCCAATTTTGTCGCATCCCCGCAAAACTAACGATACATTCTTATGCCCAGACGAACAGATATTCACAAGATTCTACTCATAGGTTCCGGCCCCATCATCATCGGCCAGGGGTGTGAGTTCGATTACTCCGGCACTCAGGCATGTAAGGCGCTGAGGCAGGAAGGCTATGAGGTTGTGCTGATTAATTCCAATCCGGCTACCATCATGACTGACCCGGACATGGCAGACAGAACATACATCGAGCCGTTGACCGCCGGTATTGTACATGAAATCATACGGAGAGAGAGGCCAGATGCTCTTTTGCCGACACTTGGCGGGCAGACGGCGCTCAATCTGGCCATGGAGCTGGAAGAAAGCGGCATATTGAAACGCTACAACGTGGAGCTCATCGGTGCTTCGGCTGCGGCCATACGCCGTGCGGAAGACAGGCAGCTTTTCAAGGAAACGATGAGCGGGCTCGGGCTGGACATGCCCCGCTCCGGAACGGCCCATACTCTGCCGGAGGCAGAAGCCGTGGCCGGGGTCATTGGAAGCTGGCCTCTTATTATACGTCCCGGCTTCACCCTGGGCGGCACGGGCGGCGGCATTGCTCACACGCCGGAGGAGTTTGCGGACATTGTGCGCCGGGGATTGGCAGCCAGCCTGAACAGCGAGGTACTCATCGAGGAGTCTCTGCTGGGTTGGAAGGAGTTTGAAATGGAAGTCATGACAGATAGTGCGGGAAACAGCGTTATTGTATGCTCCATCGAAAACCTGGACCCCATGGGGGTGCATACCGGCGATTCCATTACCATTTCCCCCATTCAGACGCTTTCCGATGCGGAGTACCAGTCCATGCGCGATGACTCCCTGCGCGTATTAAAAGCTATTGGCGTACAGACCGGAGGGGCCAACGTACAATGGGCCGTTCACCCGAAAACGGGACGACGAATCATTATTGAAATGAACCCGCGGGTCAGCCGCTCCAGCGCGCTTGCCAGCAAAGCCACCGGATTCCCCATTGCCAAGATAGCGGCCTTGCTGGCGATTGGCTATCACTTGCCGGAACTGAAGAATGATATCACGGGGCACACCCCTTCCTGCTTTGAACCGGCTCTGGATTATGTTGTCACCAAAATACCGAGATTCACCTTTGAGAAATTCCCCAATGCGGACAGCACTCTTGGCACACAGATGAAATCCGTGGGAGAGGCAATGGCCATAGGGCGTAACCTGAAGCAGAGTCTGCAAAAAGCCTTACGCTCATTGGAAACAGGCCGTTTCGGATTCGGCGCAGATGGTAAGGACACCCCCTTTGAACAGGCTTCGGACCTTCAGTTGCAGGCCGAATTAACCCGACCGAATGATGGGCGGCTTTTCTACATTCGGGCGGCATTCCGCCGGGGCTGGTCTGTGCAACGCGTTCAGGAACTTACCGGGATTGATTCTTATTTCCTGCGGCATCTTGCAGAGCTTGCCGCTTTTGAGGATGAATTGGTATCGGCAGGCACATTGTCCGGATTAGAGACAGATATTCCGCTTTTCCGCCAGGCCAAGGAGCTCGGATACAGTGACAGGCAGATTGCTCACCTGCTGAATTGCAGCGAGCAGGATGTGCAATCAGCCCGCAAGCGCATCAACCTGCAGCCGGGATATGCAGCCGTGGACACCTGTGCCGGAGAGTTTGAGGCTCTCACCCCCTATTACTACAGCACATACAACACGCAGGGGGAAGCGCCACGCGTATCCCCCGGGAAGAAAAGCATCATGATAATCGGTGGCGGTCCCAACCGCATCGGGCAAGGCATTGAGTTTGATTACTGCTGCTGTCAGGCGGCTGCTGCGCTGCGGCGAGCCGGATATGAAGTAGTCATGGTTAATTCCAACCCCGAAACCGTTTCAACTGACTACGACACATCTGACAAGCTTTATTTTGAACCATTGACACTCGAAGATTTGCTGCCCATTTACAAGCGAGAGCAATGTTGCGGAGCAATCGTTCAATTCGGCGGACAGACTCCATTAAACCTCGCGCAACAACTCAAAGATGCCGGGGTAAACATCATAGGCACCTCACCGGAACACATCGCCCTGGCAGAAGATAGAGACTATTTCCGTAATCTGGCAAAAGAAATCGGTATCCGACAGCCCGACAACGGCATTGCCTACACAGTAGATGAGGCATTGAACGTGGCTCGGCGCATCGGTTACCCGGTGCTCGTTCGCCCATCGTATGTACTGGGCGGTCGCGGCATGGTGATTGTCTACAAGGAATCGGAGCTCCGTTACTTTGTGGAGCAAGCGGCCATCGTGTCAGAGGGCACCCCCATTCTGATAGACCGCTTTCTGGAAAACGCCGTAGAGCTGGACGTTGATTGCGTATCGGATGGAGAAGTCACCGTCATCGGCGGGATTCTGGAACATGTGGAACCGGCCGGTATTCACTCGGGGGATTCAGCCTCTGTGCTGCCACCTGTCACCCTCTCGCCGGAACTGCAGGACAAGGTACGCTCCTTTGCTCATGCTTTCTCGAAGGCTCTGCATATTTGCGGATTGATGAATATGCAGCTGGCCGTCAAAGACGGAGAGCTCTACATGATTGAAGTGAACCCCAGGGCCTCGCGCACTGTTCCCTTTGTGAGCAAGGCGATAGGCAAGTCTCTGGCCGGGCTGGCAGCCATGTGCATGGTCGGCGTCAAATTAGCACAACAGGGGTTCACAGATGAGGTAAAACTCCCCTATTATGCCGTCAAAGAGGCCGTATTTCCCTTCATCAAATTCCCCGGGGCAGATGTGACGCTGAGCCCGGAAATGAAGTCGACCGGTGAAGTCATGAGCATCGACAGGGATTGGGGGCTGGCTTATCTCAAAAGCCAGATGGCCGCCGGAACTGAATTACCGGACTCCGGAAGCGTCTTCATGTCCGTCAGGGATAGCGACAAGGAATTGTTTGTACCGCTCGCCGCCACGCTCCAACGCTATGGTTTTACGATTTACGCAACCATCGGCACCTCAACCATGCTGTACAATGCCGGCATCAAGACCAGAGCGGTCTATCGTATATCCCGGGGGCGGCCCAACGTACTGGATTTGATTCGGGATAGAGAAATCAACTGGATCATCAACACCTCCGAATCAGGAGCCACCCCCATGCTGGATGAAACCCAGATGCGCTCGCAGGCAGTCGCCGCCGGAATCCCCATCACGACAACGGTCTCCGGCGCCGTGGCTGCTATCGGCGGATTAGAGGGAAAAATGGCGTTTGGACGGTATGAGGTATACAGCCTTCAGGAATACCACAGACACCTCATCCCCACGGGCAGCAAGCTGAATGAAACACCTACCACAAGCCAACAATGATTATTCCGTTCTACAAAATGACCGGAGCCGGAAATGACTTCGTCATGGTCGATAACCGCGACCTCGCCCTCAGTCACATCCTGACAAGGGAAAACATTGCCCGGCTGTGCAACCGACGTTTCGGCATCGGGGCAGATGGGCTCATCGCCATCGAGCCGCCTCAAATCAAGGCAGATGTGCGCATGCGGTATTATAATGCAGATGGCGGGGAAGCCGAAATGTGCGGCAACGGTGCCCGCTGTTTCACCGCATTCGCATGCCATTTATCAGGAGGAAAAACAACGACTCTTTGCTTCGAAACCATGGCAGGCATAGTCCGGGGGCAAGTGAACCCGGATGGGAGCGTTACCATACACCTGACAGTGCCGAATAGTCTTAAACTCAACATTCTGCCGACGGATAACATTATTCCCGCGCCGGTTCATTTTCTGAACACCGGTGTGCCGCACGCTGTGGTATTCCTGCCCGATGTGGAGAACATCGATTTGATCACGCTGGGTGCCTACCTGCGCTATCACCGCAGCTTTGCACCGGCCGGCACCAATGCGGACTTTGCAACGGTGCTGTCTGACCGGCACCTCAGGCTGCGCACCTATGAACGCGGAGTTGAGGGAGAAACCCTGGCCTGCGGCACAGGAATCACGGCTACAGCCCTGCTGCACGCCGCCCTTACCGGAGCCGCAAGCCCCATCAAGGTGGACGCGGCCGGGGGGGATACCCTCTCGGTAGCGTTTACCCGCATCGGGAGCACGGAATTCTCCGATGTTACCCTCACGGGGCCGGCAACCATTGTCTTCCGTGGGGAAATCTCCGTTCCTTCGTGATAACTGCAATCCGTTTTTTCATCATCAACCCAACATTTATATCATGGCCAACATAAACCAACATTTTCTCAAACTTCAAAGCGGGTACCTGTTCCCGGAAATCGGGCGCCGCGTAGCAGCATTTGCCGCAGCCAATCCGGAGAAAGCACCCCACATCATCCGCTGCGGCATTGGCGATGTGACAGAGCCGCTCCCCCAAGCCGCCATTGATGCCATGCACAAAGCCGTGGATGACCAGAGCAAGCGCGAAACGTTCCACGGATACGGGCCGGAACAGGGGTACGCATGGCTGCGCGAAGCCATTGCGAAAGTCTCCTACAAACAACGCTGTATTGAAGTGGAAGCCGATGAAATCTTTGTATCTGACGGGGCAAAGTGTGATACCGGCAACATACTGGATATCTTTGCACACAATAACACCATCGCCATCCCGGATCCGGTCTACCCGGTGTATGTGGACACCAACGTGATGGCCGGCAACACCGGCAGCGCTCGTACAGATGGTTCCTACGAAGGTCTGGTGTACCTGCCCTGCACCACGGAGAACAATTTTGTGCCCCAAGTCCCTACACAACATACAGATTTGATATACCTTTGTTTTCCCAACAATCCCACGGGAGCTGTTGCCACATACGAACAACTGCAAGAATGGGTAAACTACGCGCTGGCAAACGATAGCATTCTGTTATATGACGGCGCCTACGAGGCATTTATCTGCGATACAAGCATCCCCACCTCCATCTACGCTATCCCCGGAGCCCGTCAATGCGCTATCGAGTTCCGCTCCTTCTCCAAACAGGGTGGGTTCACCGGCGTGCGCTGCGGCTATGTTGTGATACCAAAGGAGCTTAGGGGCAGAGATGCGGCGGGGAACAAAATTTCCGTCTCCGAGCTCTGGAAGCGCCGTACCGGTACCAAATTCAACGGTGCAAGCTATATCGTTCAACGCGGAGCTGCGGCACTCTTTACCGATGAAGGATTGGAACAGACAAAATCACTCATTGACTTCTATCTCAGCAATGCCGGGCTGCTGCGAGCCGCCTGTATGTCCGTCGGCCTGAACGTCTGGGGCGGCATCCATGCTCCATACATCTGGGTACAAACCCCGGAGGGCATGAAAAGCTGGGATTTCTTCGATAAAATGCTCCGCGAAGCTCTGGTGGTCATCACCCCGGGTGCAGGGTTCGGTGCCCATGGTGAAGGCTTCTTCCGCATTTCTGCGTTCAACAGCCGGGACAATGTCGAGGAAGTATGCCGCCGCATCAAACGATTTCTGTAGGCCAGCCACCCACAGGAGTCATTTACAATCAGAAAAGGTGTTCTTTCATTGTGTGACGTGCCGTATTGCCTCAAAAAGAGAGTAGAATCGAATAATGCTTTTAGACGACTTGTAACCAGTGAGTTCCACTAGTTGCTTCAGAAGCTCACTTTTAGCTTTGCGATACTTTGCTGCATTCGAATCCAGTAACTCTATGATTGTTTGTTTACTCATTTTGAGCGATATGTGTATATGTGAGTGCCTGATTTATGAGGCATCACAGCTTTTCACGTGTCAGCCTAACTCGTAAGAAGTGTCAGTTCGGTGACTGGATTTTTGAGTCAATGCGGACCTGCACAAAAGTTTTAGAGACTTAGTCAGTCAAACATTTTGTTTTTGACAACAGCATTCCGAATGCTGTATACTGCAGGACGTATCAAGGAACGAGCAATATTCGGACTTGCGCAATGCCCAAACAATGAAGGTCCTCTCCAGCAGCATGAAAGAATCAGCATCCATAGTAGCAGCGCACCTACTCCTTGCAGGCACCTGCTTGGCAGGTGCCACAACCGCTGCCGAGTTGGAACAGGCTATTAAGCGGGGCGACACGCTTGAACAGATTGTAGCTCTTTTTGATGAAGGGCCGGAGGTCAATTACAAAGTTACGCTGCTGCCGGGCAAGGAACCGGCTCCGCTCATCTGCGCGCTGGCTGATGATGCAGTGTACGGCTATTCCGATGAGCACAAAGGGCTGAACTTGCCCTACAACCAAGCTGAGGCCATGGCAGCTCTGCTGGATAATGGTGCCGACCCGAACGCCCGCGATGCCCAAGGGCGCACCCCGCTGCACCTGACCGGGCATTCCCTCGCTCAGCATGTGCTCCTACAGAAAGGTGCTGATCCGCGGCTGGAGGACAACTGGGGTAATCTTCCCGTGGTGCCCGAGGCAGAGGGAATCGCCACGGAGGGACAGGGTAGCGACAGCTCAGATGAAATCATAGGTCTGAGCCCGGTTGAAATCCGCCAGCTGGGTGTAAGCTATGCCGAGGGCAAGAACGGCAAAAAGGTGGATGAAGCACATGCCATCGTGTTGTATGAAGAAGCGGCGGAGCGTGGGGATGCTACCGCAGCCCGCTGGATGGGGTGGCGCTACCGTCAGGGGCGCGGAGTCCCCAAAGACGCAGCACTTGCAGATTATTTCTTCAGCTTGGCCGCCGCAGCGGGAGACGAAGCTGCAGCAATACAGGTGAGCGATATGGCTCCCGAACAGGTAGGGGGCAAGGTGTTCCAATTCAGCTGCAATGAATCCCGCGTGGAAGCTCCGCTACCGAACCCTGAGCAGTACAACATTCTCGACCCGGAAGATAGGGGCGTCTACTACTTGGCGCAATGGCCATCCGGCAGCAATACATATGTGTCCGACACCAGGGTGAATGGTGGAAGCGGAGTTTTCCTTTCCAACACATACCGAAAAATCAACAAATACACCGCCACTGTCGTGACGGAGTTCGAGTCTGTATCCGCCGATTCCGGCAATGGGTGGTACAAACGCTCGTACAAGCTCATCTTCACCTCTCCCACCGAGGGGAAGGCCTCCTGTACCGTTACAGGAAAACCCACAACCATTGGGGCGCAGTCCATTCATTATAAAGGCGCTTTCACGCTGAAAAACGACTGAACCGCTTCCCGAACCCAACTGAAACCACAAAGCAACATCAAACGATTATGGCAGTTACAGAAACAACTACGGAAAGCTGGGGCAGTCGCCTCGGTGGCTCCATTAAAGGAGTCGCCATAGGTGGTTTGCTCTTCATTGCGGGCATCCCCCTGCTTTTTTGGAACGAAGGACGCGCGGTAAAGACCGCCAAGGCCTTGGAAGAAGGCGCATCTGTTTGCGTACCTCTCCCCAATGCAGACACGATAGACGCCACCATGGACGGCAAGCTGGTGCATGTGAATGGCACGGCTGTCACCGAAGACGTGCTCGCCGATGATATTTTCACCGATTTGGCACCCAAAGCCATTCGCCTGACTCGCAAGGTAGAATTCTACCAGTGGGTAGAGAACCAAAAGACAGAAAAGAAGAAGAACGTGGGTGGCTCCGAGACCACTGTGACCACCTACACCTATTCCAAGAAATGGGTAAGCTCCCCCGTGGATTCCTCCTCATTCCGCGAGGCAGGCCACGAAAACCAAGTATTCATGCCTGAAGCCACGGCGCGGAACCTTGTGGCCGAAAACGTACGCTACGGCGCATTTGAGCTGACCAAGAGCCAGATTGGCCGCATTTCCGGGGCCAAGAACGTGGAGCTGAAGCCCGAGTACATTCCGGAAGGCCTGAAAGGGCGCGTCACCCTCTCCGGCAACTATGCTTATGTAGGCTTCCCTGTGGGCGGCATGATGCAGCCCGGCATGGTGCAGCCCGGCATGGTGCAGCCCGGTATGGTACAGCCCGGCATGGTACAGCCCGGCATGGTGCAGCCGGTTGCCACGCAGCCGGTACCTGCTGAGAAGATTGGAGCCGTGCCGCAGACATCCATGGGCGGCTTTGTAACGGTACCCTCCATCCAGCCCAATCGCATGTCTGTGACGAATGTGGACGGCGTTCCTTTCGTCATCACCCCCGATGGCACCCCCACCCCGGTAACCCCCAACGGCATTTACTATGCCGGCACCATGCATAGCATTGCCCAGACCGTTGGTGGCAATGGCTTTGTGTACCCGGCCGCTCCCGTTGTGCAGTATGCAGCCATCCCCGGTTATGGTTCTCTGCCTCTGTTCACCATCGAGAATAAGAGCTACGTGCGCTTGGCTACCGGCGCTTTGGCCCCCTACATCCGTCAGACCGCATCTGCCGGTCAGATTATCGTGAACGGCACGCCCATCGCCGTGACCGTGAGCACCACCGCAGCTCCCGCCCCGGCATACAACACGGCACCTGCCGTGCAGCCCGCCATGGTGCAGCCCGGCGCAGTAGCCACCACCATGGGCACCGGCAACACCATGCCCGCCACCACCGCAACCGGCGCTGTGCAGGGCACGGCCAACCCCGGCAACCCGCAGGTGGGTGATGTGCGTATCTCTTGGACCATGATTCCCGCCGAAATGCCTGTGAGTATCATTGCCGTGCAGACCGGCTCCACCTTTGCCCCCTATGTGGCTAAGGACTCTGCCGCCGATGGATACACCGTAGACCTGCTCGAAACCGGCACCAAGACCAAGGAAGAAATGTTCCAGAATGCAGAAAACGCCAACACCATGATGACTTGGATTCTCCGTGTCGTGGGCTGGCTGATGATGTACATGGGTCTCAAGATGGTGTTCAAGCCGCTTGAGGTTCTGGGTGATGTGCTGCCCATTCTGGGCGATCTCATCGGCATCGGCACCGGCATTCTTGCATTCCTCATTGCCACGCCTGTAGCACTCATCACAATCGCTATTGCTTGGCTGTTCTACCGCCCGATTCTCGGCATCATTCTGCTGGTATTGGCCGGTGGCCTGCTCTATCTGCTCATCAAGAAGCGCGCAGCTGCCAAAGCAGCCAAGGCGCCCAAGGATGAGCCGGCTCCTGCTGAAGCATCAGCTCCAAGCGAATCCGCCGAGTAAAAATTACAGACAAAATCAACTATATTCCGCGGGGTGCTCCGGCACCCCGCACTTTTGAACCCCAAAACTATTGTTCTGCCATGACTCCTTTTCATGCGTATTCTTTCCTGCTTGTTGCCAGTGCCGGCATTGTTTGCACCTCGTGTTCCTCTGTGGTTACAGAAAAGCAGTCATTGGTAGCACCTGCCGCGCTGGATTATTGCACCATCAGCCTGACAGGCACAAAAAGCGGGCAAGCAAGCCCCGTGACGTATACAATGGGCGAAAATGCACCCATGCCCAAGCTCAAGATTTTTGCCTACAAAGCCATGGGCAAGCAAGCCGAGATATCCTTTGATGGCGTAGGCGACAGCCAGGCCGTTCACTTCAACGGTCGCATGGACCTTATTTCCAGCTCCGGCAACAGCTACGTATTCAAGCTTGACGGCGAAATGCTTGGCTTCGAAGGCGATGCAAAGTTTGAAGCCACCCCCCACACTGCTACCATCAAAATCGTACCCGCACCATGATTGTCTACGTCAACAACACCACTGTCCGCATTTTCACCGGAGCCACCGCGCTTGATGCCGTGCGCCGCTACTGCACTGATGCGGGGCTCCCGCTCTGTGAGGGGCCGTTCTATGATGCTTGGGGCAACCAGATTGCGACTGATAGCCCCATGTGCGATGGTCGCCACATTTTTACCACCTCGTCCCTCTAATTACGTTTAATCTCACCCTCCTCCACCAAACTTATGAAGAAAACCTGTTTCATTTCTCTCCTCGCGCTCCTTGGCACCGCACTAGCCGAGCAAGTGACAATCCTGGGCATCAACGACATGCACGCCAACATCGACAGTGTGCCGCAGTTATCCACCTGTGTAAAACAGGAGCGGATGAACGACCCCGGCTTACTCCTACTGGCAGCCGGCGACAACCGCACCGGCAACCCCTATGTGGACAATGGCAACCGCCCCGGTGTGCCCATGATTACGCTCATGAACCATCTGGAGTTCGACCTGTCCACCTTCGGCAACCATGAATTCGACTCCGGCCCGGCAGCCTTGCGCGACTATATCAACGCAGCGGACTTTGAGTTCGTATGTGCCAACGTTTTCACGACCGACACGCAAGGCATCAACGTGAAGCCATACAAGATTTTTGAGCGCAACGGCGTACGCATCGGCGTGCTGGGCTTGGTGCAAGTGGGGGAGAGCGGCATACCCGATGCCCACCCGGATAAATGCGCGGGCTTGCAGTTTGCCTCGCCCTTTGATACCGCAGCCTGCTACAAGCATCTGAGAGCTCATTGCGATGTACTCATTCTTCTCACTCACCTGGGCTTTGAGGATGACATCAAACTGGCTCAAATGTTCCCCGAAGCAGATGCGATTGTGGGGGGCCACTCCCACACACGCGTGGAAAAAGGGCACGTGGAAAACGGCGTACTCATCACCCAAGCTGAAAACAAGCTCAAATACGTTAGCAAGCTGACCTTTGATGTGCAGGACGGCAAGGTGATAAGCAAGAAATCCGAACTGCTACCCTTGGCAGATTTACCCGCAGATGAAGCTGCGGCCGACTTGGTGGAGAAAGCCAAGAGCCTGCCCTTCTTCAAGCGGCAGCTCACCACGGTGAAGCGCAAAATCACCCGCCGTGAAAGCTTGGGATGCATGATGGCCGATGCTCTTTGCATGCGCGCCATCACGGATATCGCCATTGTCAACATAGGCGGTGTGCGCCTAGATGACTTCCCCGCAGGCCCCCTCACCGTGGCCGATGTCTACCGTATGGACCCCTTCGGCAATGCCATCATCCGCAATACCATGAGCGGCAAAGAACTCATTGCTATGCTGGAAAGCCTCACCGGAAGCGACCACCACGGCGCACCCTGTGTATCCGGCATGACTTACAAGGCCATCAAACCTGCTGCAGAACTCAAGCCCATGCGCATTACCGAGGCTAAACTGGCCGATGGCAGCCCCATCGACCCCGAGGCCCGCTACACGGTCGCCTATAATTCGTATATAGCCTCCACCACCTCCGCCCCGCCCGAAAATCCCGGGGTTGCCATTGATAGCGATGGTGCCGAGTGCCTTATCCGCTTCCTCGAAAAGCAAAAGGAGGTGGATTATGAAGGAGTTTCCCGCATAGAAGTTCAAATCCAAGACTAACACATACCACCTACACTCATGAAGAAATCTCTTTTATTCACGCTCCTTGGATTGCTCGGCACGGCTTTTGCCGAACAGATTACCATTCTCGGCATCAACGACATGCACGCCAATATAGATGGTGTGGCGCGTCTGACCACCTGCGTGAAACAAGAGCGCGAAAAAGCCCCGCAGCTGCTCTTGCTCTCTGCCGGCGATAACCGCACCGGCAGCCCCTACGTGGACTGTGGCGACCACCCCGGCGCCTCCATGATTCAGCTCATGAACCACATTGGCTTTGACCTCTCGGCTCTGGGGAATCATGAGTTTGACAGTGGCCCCGCCGCCTTGGCCTACTGCATCAATGCCGCCGATTTCGACTTTGTGAGCGCCAATGTCTTCCCCACAGACAAGCATGGTATTGACCTGAAACCATACAAGATTTTTGAACGCAACGGTGTGCGCATCGGTGTGCTGGGCTTGCTGCAGGTGGATGCCAATGGTCGCCCGGATGCCCACCCGGACATGTGCAAGGGTATCGGTTTCTTGGACCCGCTCAAGGTGGCCGAGCACTATAAGTATCTCCGCAGCCAGTGCGATGTGCTCATCCTGCTCACCCACTTGGGCTTCGAGACCGATATTGAGCTTGCCCGCCGCTTCCCGGAGGCAGATGCCATCATCGGCGGCCACAGCCATACCAAAGTGGAAAACGGCCACATCGAAAACGGCGTGCTCATCACCCAGACACAAAACAAGTTGAAATACCTGACCCGCCTTACCCTGGAGGTAGAAGACGGCAAGGTGGTAAGCAAGAAGGCTGAGCTGCTGCCACTGAACAAATACGAGGCCGACACCGAAACCACGGCCATGGTGGAGCAGACGAAATCCCAGCCCTTCTTTAAGCGCGTGCTCACCACGGTGAAGCGTGATATTCCCCGCCGCGAGAGTCTGGGCTGCATGATGGCTGATGCCATCCGCCGCTGCGTCGGGACCGAAATCGCTATCGTTAACATGGGTAATGTACGCCTGGATTCTTTCCCGGCCGGGCCCCTCACCGTGGCCGATGTATACAGCCTGGATCCCTTCGGTAATGATACCATACGCATGACTGTAACCGGTGCAGAGCTTATCCGGGTGCTGGAAAATATCACTCAGAACGATGACCATGGTGCTCCCTGCGTGTCCGGCATGAGCTATAAGGCTGTATGGCCCAAAGGAGCCGACAGAATGCGTGTCACCTCTGCCTACTTGGAGGACGGCACGCCCATTAACCCGGAAGCCCGCTACACGTTGGCCATCAACTCCTATCTCTGCGCGACAACCGAGGCCATGCCCGCAGACCCCGGTGTATCGGCCAAGATTGACGGAGCTACCAGCATGATTCAAGCCTTTGAAACCATGTCTGAAATCGACTACGCCGATGTTTCCCGCGTTGAACTCACCAAAGAATAGCCCTTATAATGAACAGGTACTATTCCTTTCTACTTCTTTTATCCCTATCCGGGGTTTTCCCGTTGTGGGCACAAGCACCGGCAGATATTGCCAACAAGACCATCCGACTCGACATGTCAAAGTCGCAGGTCTCTCGTTCCGATATCCAACAGAAGCCGCAGCTGCCATGGTATCAGTTGGATAATATTACGGATTTTGTCATTGATTTCCCTGATACCAGCGAGTTTACGGATACCGTGAAGTATGGCAATGCGCTCTCCAACGTGGTACAGGTGAGCTACTCTGCGCCGGCACGTAATCAAGCCATCATTACGCTGGGAGGCAAAGACTTCTCCGTGCAGGTGGAACTTACCTATGCAAGTGCCAACGCCGGGACCGCGACCATCGCTTGGCACGAAGCGGGGGATACACGTCACTTCCGCAATGTGACCTTTAGCGTGCAGGATGATTTGGATGCAGAATCCCGTATAGAATTCCCGGAGGAAATCGTCTCCACCTCCCCCGACATGTGGGATGACGGTTTGCAGGCTATCCTCAGCAAGATTGAAAACGAGAACTACCGCAGCGCTACGGATAAACTTTATCAAAAACGCCTGGTATCCCTGCTGCCAATGGTGATGATGACGCACGATGGCTCTTTCACCAACCCGGACTACAAGGGCAACACCGCTCTTCACTACGCTTGCGGGCTCAGCCACGTGGAGCTGGTGGAATGGTTGGTAGAGCATGGGGCAGATCTGGAAGCTCGCACCGATAATGGGGCAAGTATAGACGCCTGCATCGGCGGCAGAAATGCCGAGAAAATAAGAGCCATTCTCCGGGCCGCCCGCGAGTGGAGAGACCGCCCCTACACCGGGCCGGAGGTGGATGTACAAGCCGCGAGAGAGGCTGCCGGCTGGCTGGAGGTTGAGTTCAGCGGCTACAACCTGGAATCCCCCGATTATGCCATACCCACAGATGACCAAAAGGCAAGGGAGAGTGCGCAGCTCCTCTACCGCTGTGTGAAATCCGGCACAGGACCGTTTGCGCTGGCGATGAGCATGACGGAGACCCCGGCGATTCTTCTCACCCGTGTGCTGAATGCCAAGGTGAGCGAGGCCATGTTTGTGGAAGACATGCTTAGAGAGCTGAAACAGGCCTATAAATACCAGCAACACGTGCGCCGCAAAGACGGATTGGTGTTGGCCAAATTACCGCACATGATACTGACACGAGAGGAAGAAGGCATGACCCCGGATGCCGCCACCTCCATATACCGTGCTGCCTGCGAGGGTAATGTGGAACTTGTCGCATGGCTCATGGAACATGGGGCAGATACCCGACTCGTGGACAAGCAAGGCAATATCGTCACAGCGCTGAAAAATGTTCCGAACGAAGAAGCCATCCGCAATCTGCTCAAGTGGTATGTGGCACCTGCCCAGGTTGCCGGCAAAAAGTTCACCTACCACCCCACCAACGGAGGCCCGGCACTTTATGCATCATGGCAAGGCATGAATGAAGAAACAGAGGGAACCGTCAAGGAAGAAGAGGACTGGAGCATCATCAAAACCGCATACACCCGCACAGGCCCGGCCTCTGCAATAGTAACCCGGCAAGCGGAATGGTCCCCCGGTGGGCATTACGCAGCTGGGTGGACCAACTATGAATTCAAATTGAAGTTTACTTCTCCCACACAGGGTACTGCCACCTGCACTTCAACGACGAAATTCAGCGAGCCCACCACCACCACAGGAACATTCACACTTAAATAATTCCGTTTCATATGGCCAAGAAGAAGAAATCCACTCCTCAGAAAGAGGAAATGACCGGCTGGCAGGTATTCACCTACTACATCAAGGAAATAGCCGGTGCGCTGGCGCTCATCGCCTTTGGCTGTATCTTGTACCTTTATGCAGATGATATTAGTGCATGGTTCGGAAACCTTGTTCAGGAAGCATTTAATTCCCTCATACGCGCTCTCGGTTACTAACCAAACTACGTTTCTATGATGAAAAGTTGTCTTTCTGTGATACTGCTTCTTGCAACGGCTCCGGTCGCCCTTTACGCCCAGGCGGAGGAGAGGATTTCTCACGCAGCACCCATTTCCCTGAACGGCAAACTGGTGGTGCTGAACTTCTACTCAGCAGAAGAAGCCAGAGTCGAAAGAGGCGAGCAGCCGGAAGTCTGGAACAAGCTCGCGGCCTCTCCTATGGCCTTGCAGTTCCCCGTCCAGGGCAACAATACGTATAGCTACCAACTCGATGAGTCAACTCCCGACTCTCCCTGGCCGCCGGTCAAGGTGACATACGCCCCCTCCGAGGGCTGCATCCATATCACCGGCAATGATATGCACGTGCGGGTTGTGCTCAGTTTCCATGCTGCCACAAAAGGCACGGCCAGCATCGAGTGGCATGATGAGGGCGGCTCTTGGTATATCCGCCATGCAGATTTTGCAGTGAGCCCCTCCACTTCTACCGCCGGGCTTGTCACCATGCCTCAGGCGGAAGAAAGCGATGGCGCCATTCAAAGCGTGGATGATGGTCTGGGCGAGCTGGTGCGTGAGCTGGAGAACCGCAAGTATAAGACTGCTGTGGAGCGGCTGTACCAGAAGCGCCTGCTCACCGTGCTTCCCCAGATTATGGAAGGAGCGCCGATTGACCAAATCATTCCCCAAGCCAATGGCACAACAGCACTGCACAATGCCTGTGGCCTGAGCCACGTGGAGATTGTACGCTGGCTTGTGGAGCATGGTGCAGATTTGAACGCGAAAACCGCCAAGGGCGCAAGCGTTGATGACTGCGTGGGCGGTGCGAATGCCAAAGCCATTCGCACCATCCTGCGCGTGGCTCGCCACAAAAAGTAATGTCTCAAAAGGCTTAACTCACGCCCCGGTCAAAGATGAGTTTCCTCATATAAATCATTTTCAACACAATATCGCAACGTCATACAATGAAGAAATCCATTCTGTTATTACTCCCCTTACTAACGCTGAGTTTCAATACTCTTGCAGCTCCACAATCGGTTCCCAAAAAAGATGTCGACTTTGCCAATTACTACCTGAAGGAGTTTGAGGCAGAAGTGAAGCGAGCTCAGGGCAATGCCAACACCATGTTCCGCAACAAGAACGAGGCCCTCAACCGCATTCAGACTCTTATGAAGGCCTACCCGCAGGATGCTGCGGTGCAGGCTCTCTATGAGCGCGCTCGCACAGCGCTCATGATGAGCAAGGGTAACTACAACCAGATTACTCCGGCCATGGTGGCCTACCTCAATAACGAAAAGCAGCTGCGCGAGAAATATGCCCAGCTCAGTGAGACCAAGTGGAAGGAACTGCAGCAGGGCCGAGACCTCCTCACCAAAGTTTTCCCCACCGTAGATCCGCTGAAGAACACCCCGGAAACCGACCCCACGGAAAAGACTATCGTGCTGCCGGATGTCAAGTACCCCGACAACCAGTTTGTGGGTGCCTCCGGCGAATATATTGTGGTCGGCAAGCCCTCCACCGGTTTCTATTTCGTGAACATCAGCGGGCGTGAATGGCTCGGGCCGTATGAAGCCATCAAGCGCTTCCGCCGCGAGGTGGATGGCTCGCTGGGCGATAGTCTGAACTTCACCGTGTTGGGCAAGATTACCGGCCCGGCTTTCGAAATCCCCGGCAACCGCCGCACAGCCATGGCCTGGGGCTGGGTGGTGGAACCGGAGGCTCTCTACATCGATGGCCGGGTTGTGGCCACATTCGATGCCAATCATGATAAGAGCGGCTCCTTCGTAGAGGAAGACAAGGTAGCCGGCATCAAGGAAGGCTGGTATACCGAAAAAGACGTGCCGGATAATGCCTCACCCGAGCGAGTGATGGAAATCTTCCTCGCTTCCATCAAAGAGAAGAACTACGACCTCTATCTCAAGTGCATCAACCCCGAGCGCTACAAGACCGAAACGGCTGAATCCCTGGTGCGCTACCACTGGGACCTGCACCAGCAGCGTCTGCATGGCGAGTATGTGCACGCCACCTTCAGCGATACCAAGATAGTTGTGGCCAAGGGGCACGATGACAAGAACGACCTCGAGAACTTCTTCCTCGACGATGCTCAGCGCGACCACCTCATCAAGATGCAGGGTGAAAAAGTAGAGCATGCAACCGTGAAGAGTCAGGCATTTGACGAGAACGGCAAGCAGGTGGGCGGCAAGAACGTTCACAAACTCATCCGCAAGGGCAGTGGTCGCTGGTATGTGGATGACTATGAAATCCGTTTCTAATGTCAGGACCGAAGGCCAAACGAGTTGTTTAAAAATGAGATTGAAGCATATTTTGTACACCGGGACATGCTTCGGCTTGCTGATGGCGCCGGCCATCGCAGCCGAGGAAGGTTTCGTGTTCACAGAAGAAGAAGTAGCCGCCTACGACGAAGAGGCCAACAAACTCCAGAGCGTTATCGGCAGCGATGCCACTTACGTTACTGAATGTTTCAAGGTCTATAGCGACATTAACCTGATTGTGGGCAACTGTTTCCGCGCAATTGGCCGGGAAGTTGATTACACGGAGTGTGCCGATGCACGAACCTTCGCTTCTATACATAAAGAGGCGGTGGAAAAGCTCGTCAGCAAGTACGGAGCAGAAGCCGCCAGCGGTCAGCTCACGAAAGGAGCCCTCAGCCGGGCGGCACTCAACATGGCCAAACCGAACATTACTCCCGGCGCCTATACCGCCATGGAAAAGCAACTGGAGCGTACGGCGGTCATGCTCCGATGGTTCATGGGCTCTTTTGCCAGAACCTGCGCGCGTTATGATTCCGGCTTCTATAAAGAGGTGCAACAGGTAGCCCGTTTCAAAGAACTCACTCAGTCCAGTGAGTACAAGCGCATGGAAACGGAATATCCTGCTTTGTGGAACTACTTCGATGAAGGCAGAGCGCTGAGGCGCTTCTACGACTCCTTCGCGGAGTTCCAGGGGAACATTTCAGAAAATGCGTATAAGTTCATCGAGCGTTTTCACAATGAATTGGATTATAATGAACGCGAGACCTTATACAATGAAATGGCTCTTGGTGCGCCGGACAGCTTATTCAGCAAATACGTAAGAATGAGGGAGAATGCCTCCATCTGGGGTTCAACTTCCCAGGGGGCTATGCTGGCTAATTTCGAAAGCAGGTTTGACTACTGGACCTCAGAGAGAATCAAAACAGTAAAGGAGTTGGGCTTGTCCGTCTATCGCTCTGCCATGTCGACCCACGAAGATGCCTCATACAATGCATACATGAATGAAGCCTTGAATGGCAAGCAGGATTTGTATATCAATACCTATCAGGCCTATGTGGATCGCACTTTGCCCAGCTTATTCAAAATGAGTGAAGTACTCTGGGGGCTGGAGGATTACCTCAAAGCAGAAACCAAGTATTTCCATAATTTGGAGAAAAAAGAAGAATTCAGTATATGCCAATGGGCAGATACCATCGTAAAATCCATCAAACCACGAGTCATGGATATGCGCGAACAAGCTGTACGGGTAGTTCCTGTATCGCATCCCTCTCGCAGTCGGAATTAATGGATTGACAAACAAAACAACTTCGACAAAAAATGAAAACTCAACATCTCTTATTTTCCCTGCTCCTGTGTGGGCTGACAGCAACGGCGCAAGATAGCGTCGGCTTCGACTTCTCCGATGAAGATGTCGCCGCCGATGCACAGTTTGCCAAGCAACAGGAACTGCAGGCCCTTATCGGCAATGCCGCCAAGTATGAAGCAGCCGCCCACGAGTCCTATGCCATTGTCGTGAACTCTATTGCCGGTTGCTGCAACCAGCTCAAAGGGCACAAGGATCTGGTGGATTGCTCCAATTACCCGGATGCGGACACGCTGCACAAGGAGGCTCTTGCCAATCTGCTGGCAAATTATCCTTTTGATATGTCCTCCGGTCAGTTCACGGAGGGCGTGCTGAGCCGGGTGATGCTGAGCAAGGCCAAGCCGAATATGACCGGCGACCAGGTGACCCGCATCGAGCACATGATTACCCGTGCCGAGACCATGATGCAGTGGTTTACAGGCCCGTTCCGCCTTGCCTGCGCCGTGCACAACCACGATTTCCAGAAGGAAGTGCAGCGCGTGGCCCGCTTTATTGAATACACCAAGACGGATGAGTTCAAGTCGGCAGACGAGGCTTACAGAGCCCTGGTGATGTATTTTGACAGCAACGATGTGCCAAACCGAGCCATGACCGCCGAGCGCAGCTTTGGCTACAACCAGCAGCAGGCATACGTGTTCTACAATTATTTCCACAACCGCATCAGCGACCAAGAACGCGAGAAGTGGCTGAACTTTGTGCTGATGGGGCGTTCGATACGCTACAACTACGATGGCCCTGTTCTGAATCTGAGCACCGAAATCACCCTCCGTACCGGTAAGCCGGTGTACTGGTATATCGATATTCACGGCACAAAACCCCGCATGGCCGCAACAGAGCCTGCCAGCAAACTGTCTTCCTACATCAACACCTTCCAGCGCTGGACTCCGCAGCGTCTGAACGATGTGCAAAGTTGGGGGAAGAAGGCTTTTGACCAGCTGCATAATGCCATCGGCCATGCGACGTTCAACAAACTCGATACGCTTGCCGGTGAGACACTGGTCAAGGAGGATATTGATTTCAAGGAGGCCGTCCAGAAAGCAATTCCGAATGGGCTGCAAGCCTTGATGGAAAAGGAAGATCTGCTGATGGGACTTCCGGATTATCTGGCGGACAATACCAAATATGAGAATAACTGCAAGTTCGAGTCAAAGACATCCTTGCGGGCGCGTGTGCTTAGGCGCATGGAAATGGCAAACCGTATCCTCGACAATATTGCCTCCAAAGCAGCCAAGATTGTTCCGGCGTATCATCCCTCCCGCCAGAGCGATTAATTCCAACCAAACAAACATATTACCATCAAAATCAAATATTTGGGAGGCTGCTATGTGCCCAGCTGGGATACAAGCGCCGCTCAGCCGTATGGGGTGATTCGCACCAGCGCCTCCCCCCCTGTAAGAAAACGCCACTTAACGGAAGCCAGCACAAATCATCATCTTCATCATGACTCGAACCAAGATAAGTCTCTGCTTATTGTCCGGGCTGCTGCTGACCGGTTGCAGCACAGTGACGGTGCCTGAGCTGGCACCGGAAAGTGTGGCGGGCAGAATCATCTGCCTAGATGACCGGCACACGCAGATTTGCGAACGCCCGATTGAAGGGGGGCAGTGGTCTGCATGGACTGATTTCAAATACGGCTGTGTGTTTGATTTTCCTTTCGATGCAAACAACCAGTATCGCACGGCTCTGAATCCCTCTGAAACCACCTGCCAGACGTATAAGAAGACGGGCCCTGACAGTGCTGAGATTTACTACGAATCGGCCGAGAGTACGCACACATGTTACCTGAAATTCGAGACCCCGACTTCCGGTACTGCCACCAAGGAAGGCTACGGAGAAGGAAATGATTATAAGCAGCGCGGCATGCTCTTCTCCATCAAATAATCCACCAACCCTCATGATACAACGATGAAAATTCGCCCGTCAAAGGCCCAAACACTCCCCATAACCCCGGCTGTGATGGCAGTGATAGGCACCTTGCTTACCGGGTGCGATCGCCAGAGTCTCCCCGGCGATGTTCCGCGCCAGATGGCGCCAGGAGAGCCGCCAGAGCAACATCTTACCGGCATGGAACCGGCTTCCACCGCCCCGTCACCGGAGCCGGAGGAGCTTCCGCAGCCACTTGGAGGCGATGTACCTTATACCCCCGACATGGGAGATGCTTCTGCCCCCGACGAAAAATAAATGACCGGGACGCTGGCGCTCACACTTTGCCTGACGCATGACTGTACCCTGCGCTGCCGCTATTGCTACGCAGGGCGCAAGTATGCGCATGCCATGACCAGGGAAACAGCAGAGCTGGGCCTAGAGACGGGGCTGGCAGAAGCCATACGGACAAAACGCGGATTGGATGTTTCCTTTTTCGGAGGGGAACCATTGCTGGAATGGGAGCTGCTACAGCATTGCTGCGATTATACGGCACGCCGGGCTGCTGAGCTGGAGGTGAAGGTACGTTATGGCATTACGACCAATGGCACCTTGCTCACCCCTGAGCGTTTGGAATGGATGGCATCCCGGGATTTTCTCATCGGCCTTTCCCTAGATGGCTCCCCGGCCATGCACAACAGCAACCGCTGCTTTGCAGATGGGCGCGGCAGTCATGAGCTGGTGGCCGCGGCGTTGCAACGCATGTCTGCGATACCGGGCTTACGCAGCAAGGTGATTTGTGTGGTCACCCCTACCAATCACCACTATCTGCGCGAGGGCTTACTATGGCTTCATGAACATTACCGGGGGCGAATCGGACTCAATTTCGATTATTGGAGCGACTGGTCAGATGCGCAATTTGCTTCCCTGCAGCAGCAATGGGAGCTACTCATGCAAGATGTGACAGAATCGTACCGGATGCAGCACCCCATCCGTCTGGATTGCTTGGAAAGAGCCTTGGCGAGCTTGAACAAGGACAACCGGGAGCAATGCCTCCATTGCCGCATCGGAGAGCGCGAAATCGCAATATCGGTAGATGGCAACTTCTTCCCCTGTTCCCGCATGGTCGGGGTGGGAGATGACCCGGCATACACATTCGGCAATGTTCACACCGGCATCGACCGCGCCCGGCAGAACTTCATTATTGCCACACGCGGTAATAAGACACCGGAATGCCGGATATGTGAGCTGCGCCACCGCTGCCTCAACACCTGCGGCTGCACCAACTACGCCACCTCAGGCCATATCAACCGCGTGTCTCCCTTCCTATGCAACCTGCAACAGCTCATCATTCACTCGGCAGACCACATGGTGGCAACTCTGCAGGGGGATGTTTTGACACGATAAAAACATAAAGACGAAACGACATTCTTCAACCGTGTAGCAAGTAGATAAGCATCTAACCCAGGGCAAACGCATTAGGATTATGACACATCTGCGTGATTTCAAATTTTAGATTTCAAATTTATAATTTATTGGAGCTAGCTGACTTGCGTCAGATGTAAAGCGAAACGATAACGACACTTTGGCCTCGCCCCGCCTTCAAGGCGGGGGCGGCGAGCGCAGATGCACCCCACCCATTTTCTTGCGCGACAGCGCCAATTTTTTCAATGTGAAATTTGAAATATGAATTTTGCAATTGATATTCAAGCAGCAGCAGCTATTTAAGTCAGATCTCGCCTAATGCGTTTGCCCTGGCATCTACCACGAGGCCGCTATCGGCAAAAATCATGCAAAGCTTTTTTTTCATCGCCATACTGCCGTATATGTATCGGAATAATCTATCCTTTTCTTCCGACAGCATGATGCGCTTGAGCAAAAGGCACTTGCCAAGAGAAAGGCGTTCTGGCATACTGGGTGGGCGGTCATACAGTCTACCGGCCACGCTCTGAGCAGGGGCATCTGAGGGGCGGCTCATGCAGCAGCCGCTCAAAACTAGAATAAACTTCATCGCATGGAATCCATCGTCATCGAAGATGTGCAATTGGTGTGCCACGTGGGCAACACGGCCGCGGAGGTGCTCCAACGGCTGCAAAGCGGGGATTTACCAAGCATGAATTGTGAGCTTGTGGGAGGCCGAGAAGTGCCGGTGGCGCGGGTGAACATACCGCTGCCCCCCCCTGCTCTTCCGCCGTTTGCCACGCGCACGAATGCGCTGGTGCAATACTGCTTGCAGCGGCTGGATTGCGCTCCCTTGCAGGGGGTGAAGCCGGAGCGGGTGGGTGTGGTCATGGGCAGCAGCAACGCCGGCATGGAGGAATTTCACGAAGCCACGCGCTGCGGCACCCCCACGGATGAAGATTGGCAACGGCTGGAACCCGGCAGCGTGGCCCATTTTGTGGCGCAGAGGCTGGGCGTACGTGGGCCGGCGTACACCATCAGCACGGCCTGCTCCTCCGCCGGCAAGGCATTGGCCGCCGCAGCCCGCATGCTGGAGGCCGGTGTGTGCGATGCGGTGGTGGCGGGTGGCGGGGATGCACTGTGCCGCTTTGCGCTGGAGGGGTTTCATGCGCTGCAACTCATCGCCCCCAAGCGCTGCGAGCCATTCATGCTCAACGGCGGTGGTATCAACCACGGAGAGGGGGCAGCGCTTTTTATGTTAACCCGTCGCACGGCACGACACGGAGACATTATCCTAAGCGGCTATGGCGAAACAGCTGATGCGCACCACACAACCACGCCGGAGCCAAGCGGCACCCAAGCGGCACATGCCATGCGCCAAGCGCTGCACATGGCCGGCCTGCATGCGGCAGATGTGGATTATATCAACATGCACGGCACCGGCACCGATGCCAACGATATCATGGAGCTCAATGCTCTCACCGCCACATTCGGGGCAGACTGCCCGCCATGCAGCAGCACCAAGCCTTTTACCGGGCATTGTCTGGGTGCAGCGGGTGCGGTAGAGGCCGCTATTTGCGTGGCGCTGTTGCAGGCAGATACCGCTCGGCTGCCGCAGGTAGCGCCTTCAGTCAGCCCGAGCGGCTACGAGCACATCAATTTTTCCTCGACCGCCCGCCGAGCAGTGCGCTGTTGTCTGAGCAATTCGTTTGCCTTCGGCGGGAACAATGTCTCCCTTCTTCTGACACGCCATGACTGACTTTCCCCCACCGGAGAAACTGCTTCCTCACCGCGGCAACATGCTTTTGGTGCATCAATTGGAATGCGTTGATTTAGAGAGCATGCGCAGCTCGGCTCTTGCGCAGTTGGGGGAAGATTGCTTATTTTACGATAGCGCCAAGGGGTGCTTACCCACGGAAATCAGCATTGAAATCATGGCCCAAGGGGTGGGGCTGCTGACTTGTTACCGTGATTATTTGCAGGGCACCCCACCCGTGGAAAGTGCCATGCTCCTTTCTGTCAAGAAATACGAGGTGTATTGCGAAGACATCCCCGCGAACACGCTGCTGCGCACCACCAACGAGATTGCCATGGAGGACGGCCCCATCGGGGTGTACAACTGCGAACTTTACCGCGCAGAAGATAGCACCCTGCTTGCACAAGCCGAACTCACCGCCTACAAACCCTGATGCCCACCACCGATATGCTCTCCATTACCGTAGAACACATCGTTGCCTTCCACGAGCTCGACCCCATGAACGTGGTCTGGCACGGCAACTACATCAACTTTTTCGAGCTGGCGCGCGCAGCCCTGCTCAATAAAATCGGGCTGAGCTACAGCACCATGAAAGAGCTGGGCTATGTGTGGCCGGTGGTGAAATTGAACTGCAAGTATATTCGCTCTGCGCAGCTCGGGCAAAAGCTGGCTATACGCGCAGAAATAACGGATTACCGCAACACCATCAGCATGAAATTCACCATACGCGATGCCGAGGTCGGCACCTTGCTCACCAAGGGAGAAACCACCCAAATGGCCGTGCACATCGCCACGGGAGAAAGCTGCATGGTCTCCCCCCTTTGCATGCAGGAGATTATCGACAACTATCTGAGCCGCTGCACCTCATGAGCCATCCCGCATCACCAAGTGCCTATCGGCCATGCATCATCATGCCCTGCTACAACCATGGGCGCGAGCTTGCGGCGTATTTACCGCACGTGGTGCGCCATGGGCTCCCCGTCATTGTGGCAGATGATGGCAGCAGCACGGAAGATGCCGCCACCACGGCAGCTGCATGCACAGCCAACGGCGTCACCCTGCTGCGGCTGGATGCCAACCACGGCAAATGGGGCGCCATACAACACGCCGTGGCCTATGCGGCAGAACAGGGCTACACCCACATCTTGCAATGCGATGCCGATGGACAGCATGATGCCCAAGCCATACCGGAGTTTCTGCAACTGTCTCAGCAAAACCCCACAGCACTCATCTGCGGCACCCCCCAATACGGGGCAGATGTGCCAACCGCACGCCTGAAGGGGCGCTGTATCTCAAACTTTTTTGTGTGTTTGGAAACAGCCGGAGCCTGCAAGCTGGATTCCATGTGCGGATTCAGAGTCTACCCCTTGGGTATCTTGGTGGGGGTACTGCAACACCAACACATCATGCCCGGCATGCCCGGGGATATTGAAATCCTGGTGCGTTTATACTGGTGCGGCATCCGCGTGATACCGCACCCGGTGAACGTATGCTACCCCGAGGGCGCGCGCTCGAACTTCCGCATGCTGCGGGATAATGTTCTTATTTCTTGGGCGCACACGAAACTTTGCACCGCTGCTCTGCTGCACCCGTGGCGGCTGTGGAGAGCACATAAGCCACGCTAAGCCCCACACAAATGGCCAATCCCATGTCGTGAGTCACGCTGAATGAGGTAAAAGCAAGCACGCCAAACATGGTCAGGGTGGTGAAGAAGGATAAGCCCACAGCCACCCCGGTGTGAGCATTGCGCGGTTGTGCCGCGCGGAAAATTGCGTAGTCGTAGCCCAGCCCCGCCACCATAAAACAAGCCAGCACGTGAAAAAGCGTGAGAGCTTGCCCGGATAATGCTAAAAAGGCCGGCACGGCCAGTACCCCGGCTACCGCCGGTCCGGTGATGATGAAAGCGGGCTTTGCTTTGAAGAAGCAACATTGCAGAGCAAGCCCCAGCAACAGCATCCCCGCAAGCTGCCACATCAACACCACACGCCATTCGCGGATGTGTTGCTCCAACTCAGCGAATCGGTCCGCCACCTGCACGTGCTCTCCCGTGTACGCCGCCAATCTATCCCTATATTGACCGGGCAACAAGACGGTGCCGCAGCGCTCCCCCCACAGGGAGGCCAGATAAGCAAAAGAAGGGCACGTGGCAAACAGTTGGCGAGGCGTCAACACTGCCGGTTCGGATGGCAAATTGAGGGGAAGCTCCTCGGCAAAGTGGCGGTGCAGCTTCTGCACCTCGGCAAAGTTGTGGCGTTGGCGCGCAGCAGACGGCACCACGGCAGCCACACAAGTGGGGGTGATTCCCTCTGCCTGCATGCGGGCGAGCAAGGCTTCCTGCCTCTGCAACACCTGCTCCTCATCGGCCCCATGCACCAACAACACGCACACGCCCTGCTCCATGCCATTGAGCTCTGCTAATTGGCGCTCAGCGGCCAACAAATCAGCCGGGGGAGTGTAAAAACTACGCAAATCATCACACACCGTCAGTCGGCACACGGCAATCCCCCCCAACACCACGGCCAGCACCCAGGGTATTGCCCCATGCAAGCGCCATCTTTGCCGGGCTTTGGCGGTCCACCCCAGCATAGCGGGTGATACGGCTACCGGTACATGCCCTGCGTAGAGATGAGGATAAGCCGCAAAAATCACCAGCATGGTTGTGCTCAAGCCCACCACGGATACCGTGGCAATCTGCCCCAGCAAGTCGATACCCGTGGGGTAAAACATGGCATAGCCCATGCAGCTGGTGCCCAGTCCCAGCAAGAGAGCGCGCGCCAGCGAACGGCTTATGCGGGAATTCGCATCATGGCTATGCGCCACCAAGTAATGCACCATATAATCCGTGGATATCCCCACCAATGAGCCACCAAACACCAAGGCCAGTATATGCACCTCGCCATGAATGGCCACTACCGCGCCCACCGCAACCCAGGCACCGCACAGCACGGTGAGCACCACAATCATCAAGCCCCGCAAGCCGGAAAACACCCACAAAAACACTAGGACCACTATCACGGTGGAGCACACACCCAACCAGCTGATGGCCGATGAAGCGGAAGATGCAGCCAAATGCGTGTGCACAGGCGTGCCGCTTATCTGCACGCCCCATGCACGGCATTGCTCCATCAACGGTGGTAAGTAACGGGCCAGCTCTGCCGGGGAGTTTTGCGCCGCTTCCGGCAACAGAAGGGGTACATAGGCATAATATTTGCCGTCTTTCTGTGCCAGCAACATCTCGCCCCGCGGTTCAAATCTACCTTGCTTCAACAGGGGACTCTCCAGCAAAAAGGTGGTAGCAAAAGCGTAGGGGTCTTCATCGACCGGGTAAAAACTCATGGCCATCATGCCATACAAATTGGCCATACCTTCCTCATAGAGCTCATCGTAGCGTTTCTGCTCCAACATGGTACGGTGCCGCGCCGAGAGCAGTTGAAACCGGTACGGGCGGAAGCTCTTGGCCAACTCGGCCAATGTGCCCTGCCCCACGGCCGGCTGCACGCCCTCCGGCAAGGCTGCACACAGCTTTTGCATGCGCTCTATCACCTCTTGCTCATTCTCCCCGGCAGCCAGCAAATGTACTTGTCGGCCACCGGCGCGGGCCATACGCTCAAACGCAACCCCGCCTGCATTATCTGCCCGGGGGAGCAATGCCAAAAAGTCTGTTTGCACCTGCACACCCCGGGTCAATAAAACAAGAGTTGCTGCTGCCAGCAGCAGCGCCAATGCAGCCAAAAGGCCATATTTCTGCACATTCGCCAACATCAACGCGCGAGGATTCTGAAGGGTTCTTCCGGCACTTGCTGTGCATTGCTAACGGCATGAAATTGTATCCGGGTATGCCCCTGCCGAGCGGATTGATACTCCACGCAGTGAACCTCACCTTTGACCACTTCCACCATGAGCATCCGCAAATCCATCTCCTCATGCTTGGCCTGTAGGCCCAACACCAGTTTTTCTGTGCTTTGGGTACATGTCATCTTAAAAGCACGGGTGAGGTCTTGCAGCGCATCCGTACTGCCACCATTCAAAAAAATAGTCGTATACCGAGCCACGGGACTGCGCGAGATGTCGGTACGCCGTAATTCCTGCCCTTTGGAGCCATAGACAACAAGCCAGTGAGGGGAGATAACCATGGCGGTGCGGGCGGGAGCCTCCGTACGCCACATCATGCCGACCCCCTGGCGAAACTCAAAAGTGCCGCGGCTGCGCAACACACGCCCCGATGGCATGGTACGCACTTGTTCAAACTGCGCCCGGGTGTATGGTGCAAAATGAAATGCAGCTTGCAGTTCATCCATACGGCGCACTTCCTCCGCCGGGAATCCGGGCGGTAACTCCGTAGCAGCCCCGGCATGTGCCAATGCTCCAAGCATGCCGCCACATAATACGATAAAAGACCCCAATCTCATGACCAGTAAGAATAAAAATTGAACCAATTTTCCGGGTAGCGAGCGCACCACTCTTCCAACGTGCGCACATAGCGCTCTGCCAAGTAAGGTGCGCGGTTTTCCGACTGTTCGCTCAGTCGACGAATGTACAAATCGTAGCGCCCGCCTTGCTCCGCCAAGCAAAACGTGTACACGGGCACTCCCAACGCCGCAGCCCAGCTGAAGCAGCCGCGCGGGAAACGTGCCTCGCGGCCAAAAAACATTTTTTTCAGCACCGCTCGCTCCCCCTCTCGCCACAAGCGGTCGCCGGCCATCACCACAATGGCCCCCTCCTCCAGCTTCTGTGCCATGTGGATAGACATCCCCACACCCAGCTCCTGCACCGCGTGTACGTATAAATCGCTCCTAGAGGCATAGCGCCCCTGCATGCGGGAAAAGGCCTCCGTAGCAGCGGTGTCCATAAACACGTGAATCTCCCCTCCGCCTCCCGGCAGAGGCTCTGCAAAAAGCACCCTCAGCATATCAAAGCACCCCAAGTGAGAAGCCAGGCAGAACATCCCCTCGCGGTGGCGGTAGCGGGCCAGCATCTCCTGCAAAGCATCGGGGGTGCAGACGTTCACCCGCTCATGCCCCCATAAGCCCATGCGGCAAGCTAAGCGGTCTGCCAAGGTATAGGCAAAGGTCAACAAATGGCGGAATGCAGAGCACCCGCGCTGCCCGGTGTGTGCGCGCCACTGCTGCATGAACTCGCTCGATGCAGCCCGCGCGCGGCCCAAGAAAGGATAGGCCACCAGCACCACCACCCACACCAGCATGCGGCATGCGCGCTGCCCCAAATGGCGGTACACCCACATGAGAATGAGGATTCCCACCGGGCAGACGGGCACTTCACGGCTGCGCGCGGGGCTGTTCAACTCTGCCGGCATTGCAAAAGGGAGTACTGGTATTTGCCGAGGGCGTGCCACTCATTGCAAAGGCAAAGCCCGGCTTCTTGCACGCACTCTATCATCTCAGCCGCAGTGTAAAATTTGCTGTTACCATTGGCCATACAAGTGAAATACAGAGAGCCCTGTGCCAACGAATAAGCCGCGGCCTCAAATGTTTGCTTATCAATGAACGGCTCGGCAATGAAAATGGAGCCGCCCGGTGCCAAAGCCCCCGCGGCTTTGCGCAATATGCTCACTATCTGAGCGTGCGAAAAGCAATCCAAAAACTGGGACATCCACACCACGGTGGCCCCGCGCGGCCAAGGGGCATCGCTCAGCACATTGGTGGGCGCAAAGCGGCAGCGCTCCCCCGCCCAGGCAAGATTCTGCTGCGCCATGGTACTTTGCCCCGGCAAATCTACGATGGTCACCTCTGCGGTGTCGGATTGTGTCAACAAAGCGCGTGCAAACTTGCCGGTATTGCCCCCCACATCAAATACCCGGCTGACATCGGCATGCTCTTGCATCAGGCGTATAGCTTCCGCAAAAAATGCATCGGAGTACAAGTGGTCAAAGGCAAACCAACTGGTACGCGCCGGCTCCGGCAGCTGCGAAAGCCCCTCGTATATGGTAGGCCAAGAGCCAAATACTGCCAGGCCCGCCGGTTTCCCTTGTTCCAAGGAATCACCCAAACGCTCAGCCCCGGTATAGCACACATCTGCAATGAAATCAAAATTGCGGCGGGTCATTTCATCCTCCACCAAACAATACGCCACATCCGTGGCGCTCACCACCCCCTGAGCATCTTCTTGCAGCACACCGGCGGTCACCCCGGATTCCACCAAAACATCCGCCACATATCGCCCGTATTTCCGCTGCAGCTCCCGGCGTGGGTACCCATTACAGCCAAGCAGATATTCCAGCATCCCCATACGTTGCATAGCCCGCACCGCTTGAAAGACCATCGGCCCGAATGCGATGCGCTGCGCCTCTGCCAGCGCCTGTATCATGCGCGGTGTTTTTTGTCTTTTTCTTCTCTTTTCCATATAGCGATGCTGCCCGTATCTTACAACGAATACCCGGCAGTGTCAACACGTAGCTAAGATTGACACCTGATAGACATGCACCGCGATTGACAACAGCGGCGCAAAATGTTACACTTGAGCGCGTAATGACTAACATTAATTCAAAAGAACAACTCATCAGCGAGCTGAGAGAGCTCTTGGTGGAGGTGCTCGACTTGGAGGACATCGCCCCCGAGGAAATAGGCGCGGAAACACCGCTTTTCTCGGAAAACGGCCTAGGGCTGGATTCCATTGATGCCATGGAACTCGGGGTGGCGCTTAAAAGGCGATACAAAGTAACTATCAACAGCAAAACGGAAAACGTAGACCGCCATTTTGCATCCCTCTCCGCGCTGGCCGATTTTATCAGCACCCAACACGCCTAACACGCAATAAGCAACTTACCCTTAGAAAATATGAATATTACGAAAGAAGAAATCGATGCCCACGTGCGCATGCTGTTGGAGCAAAATTTTGACTGCGACACCGGCATTCTCACAGAAGGCACCAACTTGTTTGAGACTTACGATTTAGACAGCATCGATGCCGTTGACCTGATTGTGGATGTGCAAAAAAAGTACAACATCAGTCTCTCCCCGGAGGATTTCAAGGAAATCCGCAACTACGGCGATTTGCTTGACACCATCGCCAAGACCATTGCCGCGGCCAACTAATGCCAAGATGCGCCTTGCGCTCAAAATAGCGGCCGCACCGCTCATGGTGCTTTACCCCCTTCTCATCTTGTGGGTACTGTACTACCACCGAGAATACCTGCCGACCGCGTGCTTGGCAGGCATCATTGTGCTGATACCGCTTGTCTTAAGCTGTCGCCGGGCTGGCAAGCGTCGGCTTATCATCACCTTGGCTGCGCTGCTGATACTGGGAGCCGTGCGGCTCTCCGACAATCCGGAGTATTTCAAGCTATACCCGCTGCTTGTTTCCGGGCTACTGCTGTTTCAGTTTGCATGGTCTCTGCGCTATCCACCCAGCATTGTAGAACAATTTGCACGCATGGCGCAGCGCGGCAAGGAGCTACCCGCACAAGCCTGCGCGTATTGCCGCAAGGTCACGTGGGTGTGGGTGGGCTTCTTCTGCATCAACATGTTGCTCTCAGCCCTGACCGCGCTTGGCAATCATTGGGAGCTGTGGGCGCTATACAACGGTGGCATTTCCTACGTGCTCATAGGCCTTCTCATGGGCGGGGAATGGCTTGTACGCCGCCGCGTACAAGCCCGAATCGCGCAACAGCAACCGCACACCTGATATGATTCTCCCTTCCTCCTATTTTCAAGCCGGCATCCCCCCGCAACAAGCGGTATTCCGCAGCAGAAACGGCACCATCTCCCACGAGCAATATAGGCAGCACACGGCGGAGTTGGCCCACGCTCTGCGAGAAACAGGCGCAGATACTGCGGCGCTGATGACAGAGGATAACTACCTCTTCGCGGTGGCCCTGATGGCGGCCCTACATGCGGGGTGCAAGGTCATCATCCCCGGCAATCTGAGCGCAGCCACAGCCGAAACATTGCAGGGGGAAGGCGCTCTCGTGGTATCCGACCTCGCCTTGCGCGGCGCACTCCCCATCTGCGGGCACAGCAACTGCGGCCACCCCCTTCCCCCCTTCGATGCCGCGGCCGCCCACCTCTGGTTTTACACATCCGGCAGTAGCGGAGAGCCCAAACGCATTCACCGCACATTTGCCAATCTGGAAGCCGAACTCCGCATGTTGGCCGGGATTTTGCCCGAAGGAGAATCTGCCATTGTGTACAGCACGGCGCTTTTTCACCACGCCTATGGTATCATCTTCGGCTTTTTGCTGCCCTTGAGCCGCGGGCTCCTTTGCGATACGGCAGAGTTTCTCTCTCCGGCAGATTTTTTGGCTCGAGTGGACGCCTTGACACCGCCCAACCACCTCGCTTGGATAGTAACGACCCCGGCATTTATCCGCGTATGGGCCGCCAATACTGATATGTGCCGGCTCTCCCCACGTCCCTTGGGCATTCAATGTGCCGGGGCACCGCTGCCGCTGGCGGCAGCGCAACAGATTCACGCCCAAACGGGAGCCGACTTTGTCGAGATTTTCGGCAGCTCGGAAACAGGAGTGGTGGCCCACCGTAATCCGCTTGCCACACAAGAGTGGTCTCCATTTACCGGGGTATGCATCACCCCATCTGCCGATACAGGCATGCGCATCGATAGCCCCTGCATCCCACCGGGTGAATCAGCCCACCCGGGAGACAACGCCGAGCTCTTGCCCAACGGGCGCTTCCTGCTCCTCCCCAGAAGGGACAATGTGGTAAAAATAGCGGATAAACGCATTTCCCTGAGCGAAATTGAACAATATCTGGAAGCTTCCGAGCTGGTGGAGCAAGCGGCTGCGCTGAAGCTGGAAGGCAAAACACGCCCGATTTCGGCGGCGGTGGTCGTCCCCACCCCTGCCGGTCTGGAGCTCCTGCGCCACCAAGGGAGCCAAGGCTACCGCAAGGCCTTGGGAGCACATTTGGCACACCACCTGCCACCGGTGCTCATCCCGAAAAAATGGCGTTTTGTCGGGGAAATACCCACCAACACACGCGGCAAAACTGATAGGGAGGCCCTGCTCCGGATTTTCGATAGCAAGGCTTATTTGCCGTTTCTTACCCCGCTGGCAACAAGCGCCACCGATATCATGGCGAGGGCTCTCTACCTGAAAGACAGCCCGTGGGTTGCAGGGCACTTTCCGGGGCACCCTATCATCCCCGGCGTAGTCATGCTGCGCACACTTTCCGCCCTTACCACGCAATACTGGGGCATGCGGATTGACCGCATCCAAAGGCTCAAGTTCAACGCCCCGGTAAGCCCGGGAGATGAGTTATACATCTCCCTCCGGCGCAAAAATGAACGTCTTGATGTGTTGTTGAGCCGCACCCCGGATGGAAGTGAGCCCACCTGCAAAGGCATTTGCAGACTGGCCCACGTCTCGCATCTGGAAGCGGGGGGCAACATGCACGCCTAAGCACCCCCTGTTTGCTCGGGTAAAATGCGCGCGGCGACCTCGCGGCACACGCGAATCGCGGCACCATGGCGGCTTTCTCCCGGCTGCATTTTCGCATGAATCGGGGGTGTCAGGGTCAGGGTAAACCGGGGGCAGTGCTCCCCCACATACCACCACGGGTACTCTTTGGTCAGGAAGGGCATATCCGTGTGGATGTGAATGGGGTACAAGGGACACCCCGTGAGCAGAGCCACGTGAAATGAGCCACGCTGCATGCGGCTTGCCACCCCGGGGGTAGTGCGTGTACCCTCCGGGAAGATGATGATGTTGAACCCTTGTTTCAGGCAGGTTTCAGCTTGCTGCATGAAATAGGCGGTATCGCCGTTGTTGATGATGCACAGACCTCGTAAAATAGGCCGCAAAAAACGCCAACGCATCAATTTGGGGCTTACCACCAATTTGCAGTACGGAATAATGGAGGCAAGAATCACGACATCGATAAGCGAGGGGTGATTCGCTACGATGATAGAACCGCGTATGTGAGCCATGGCATCCCGCTCGGGCACACGAAGTGAAAGATTGCGGGTCATGCGCAGCAACAAACACATCAGCTTCCACGAGCCTTGCAACACCCGGCTCCCCACCTTCACCCGCTTTTTCTCGCTCAAAAGCGGGCTTATCAACAGCAGTACCAATGAAACAAAAGTGCCACCCAGCCCAAAGCACACATAACAGAACACCGCTAGGCCGCAACGCACCCGCGTAGCAAAGCTCATCGGTGGCGGCACCTGTTTCATATCAGCTTCAGTAGTTCATCCACTGTGCGCGGCAAGGGGCGCAACACAGCATCAGGCACGATGACCGCCGCCACCACGCACACCGCTTCACGCGCCATCTGCTGCTCATCGCCATACACCAAGAGACATGGTTGCGCTGTTGCTCGCAAGGCGGCCTCCAACACGCCCATGCGCAGGGTATCCTCTGCCGCGGCCAAGGTGGTGCTGTTGTGGCAGTTGCCGGTTACCAACCCCAACAAGGAAGCCGGCGCATTGTGTACCGACACCGAAAACCCGGCCGGAGACATCTCGCCATACTGCTCATACTCTGCGAATAAGGATAGCGTGCGGGCTATCTCACCGTATCGGCTGGCATACACTACCGGATATTGCAACACCGCATCCCCCACGGCTGCCGCCACGCGTGATACGCAGCTAAGCACAGCACGGCTTAAACGGCTCATGCGCCGAGGCGCACTCTTGGGCAATGGGGCCATCGGCGCGCGCTCCGCCGCATCTGCCGGCCGCCACACCTCGGCGTGCAACACACGGTAGGGTAGCGTCAATTCGGCCATCTGCGGAAAATGAGGCTGGTATTAATGCCGCCGAATGCGTAGTTATTGTTCATCACATACTCGGCATCCAAGCAGCGCCCCTCGCCGGTAATGTAATCCAAGCCCTCGCACTCGGGATCCAATTCATGCAAATTGAGGTTCGGATGATACCATCCTTCTCGCATCATCATAATACTCACCATGGATTCCAACGCCCCGCACGCGCCCAATGTATGCCCGGTATATCCCTTCAGCCCGGAAACAGGTAGGCGATTCCCAAATACGGAGCTTGTCGCGGCGGCCTCTGCCATGTCTCCGTTTTTGGTGCCGGTGCCATGCAGATTCAGATACCCGATATCCTCCGGGCGCAGCCCGGCCATTTGCAGCGCCTCCACCATGGCTCCTTTCATCGTCTCGGCATTCGGGGAGGTGATGTGGGTGCCATCGGACGTGTAGCCGAATCCCACCACCTCGGCATAAATGCGGGCCCCGCGAGCTTGGGCATGCTCCAATTCCTCCAGCACCAGTGTGCAAGCCCCCTCTCCCAACACCAAACCATCGCGATTCTTGTCAAAGGGCGCAGGGGTTGTCTCCGGGCTGTCGTTGCGTGTGCTGGCGGCAAACAAGGCATCAAAGACAGCTAGGGGCAGCATGTTGCAGCATTCTGCACCACCCGCCAGCATCACATCTTGGCGGCCCATGGCAATGGCCTCGTATGCAGAGCCAATAGCCACGCTGCCCGAGGTGCAAGCTGTGCTGCTGTTGATGGTGCGCCCCTTGGTGGCAAAAAATAATGAGATATTCACCGGGGCGGTATGCCCCATGAGCTTCACATACGTGCCGGAAGTGATTTCGCGGGCATTTTTCTCATTCAAAAGCTTCACGCACGGCGCAAAAGCAGACATGGAGCCCACGCATGAGCCATAGGCCACGCCTGTGCGGCGGCTGCTAATGACGGCATCCCCCAGCAAGCCGGCATCCTCTAAACTGCGGCGTGTGCAATCCACCGCCAGCACAGAAATGGTGGACATAGTACGCAACTGCTTGCGCGAAAAGTCCTTGGGGCGCTCATAGCCTATCAGGGGGGCATACAGGTGTGCGCGCAGCCCTTGGTATTCACTCCAGCCCTCCATGTGGCGGGTCGTATTCTTGCAGGCACGCAAAGACTGCATGATTTGTTCTTGCGTTTCCCCTAGGGTGGAAATCGCCGCCATGCCTGTCACCACTACACGTTTCATACCATCCCTCCGTTGACATTGATTACTTGGCGTGTGATATACCCTGCACCATCCGACATCAGGAATGAGACAGCCGCCGCCACATCCTCCGGCTTACCGACACGGCGCAACGGTATCATCTTTTTCACCTCATCCACCGGCAACCCCTGCGTCATATCCGTCTCAATCAAACCGGGCGCCACGCAGTTGACCGTGATGTTGCGCTTTGCCAGCTCCAGCGCCAAGGCTTTTGTAGCGCCGATGATACCGGCCTTCGCCGCGCTGTAATTCACTTGCCCGCGGTTGCCCATCACCCCGGATACGGAAGAAATCGTCACGATGCGGCCCCCGCGGCGGCTCTGTATCATGGGCATCACGCAGGGCTGTATCACATTGTAAAAGGAATCCAGATCGGTGCGAATCACCTTGTCCCACATGCAAGCATCCATCGCCGGGAACGGCGCATCCACCGCCACCCCGGCATTGCTCACCACTCCATAGTATGCGCCGTGCGCCTCAATATCTGCCTGTATGGCGGCTCGGGCCACCTCACCGTTCGCCACATCAAACATCAGCACGCGACAGGCGGTCCCCTTGTCTGCCAACCGCGAGGCAAGAGCCTCGCACGCGGCACGATTCTGCCGCGCATGCAACACCAGCGCATAGCCATCTGCGGCCAAGCGTTCTGCCACAGCGTAGCCTATCCCTCTGCTAGCACCGGTTATTAAACACCATCTATCTTCTTTCATATCTCACTCTTTTTCTTCTAAACTTCAGGTTGTATCACATCAGAGGCCTTCTCACTCACCTACCCGGTATCATCACAAAAGCCAGCGAGCACGGGGATGAATTGCTCTCCCCCCCATCAATGCACAAGTCTCTTGGCGCCGGGGACGTTGAGACGGCGGGATTCGGGCGCGTAGCCAAAGGAGCCTTGGTCGGGCTTGTTTTCATCCGCACGGATGTGGCGGGGCCGGGGTTGAGCGCCGTTGCGCATGTAGCGCACGATACCGCGGCCAATGGATTCTGCGTACTCGCGGGCATTGGCATCGACGGCTAAGTAGGCGGCATGGGCGCGGTTGTTCAGGTAGGCTGCTTCAATCACAGCGGCGGGGATGCCGGAGTCATCGCAAGCGTTGAGCCAACCGGCAGAGCGCTCGGCATCGATGGAGCGAACGATGGTACTACAACCACGGCCCCCATTGGGCATACCATGATTCAGGATTTCATTTTCAAGCGTGCGGGCAATGGTATCCGCCAGTGGGCGGCCATTGAACTTATTGCAGATGATGAGGCTGTTGGAAGGGCCGTTGGTCCACCTGCCGGTGCTGTTATGGTGCAGGAAAACGATGCATGCGGCCTTGCGCCAAATAGCGTAGTCTGCACTCACCATACCGCTGGCCACGCGGTCGGGGTGGTATCTGGAGGGGTAGCGAGCCGCATTTTTATCGGGGTGGCGCAACTGAACAACCCGCGCGCGGCGCGCGTATGTAAGGAGAGGCTCGGAAGTGGGGGCATTGCCGCGGTTTGTGACCACGCAGGTGTAGCCGGCATCTTCCACCACTTTTTTCACATAATAGCTGTATTCATACCAAAACTCACATTCGGAGATGACCTTACCGTTCACCGGGCCCGGGGTCGTAGCACCGCCACTGCCAATGAAGTGGCCGATATCCAGCACCACAATCCCCTTCCCTCGGGAAAAGCTAGGCTCGGTCTGTGTGCTGCTGCATCCTGAGAGGACGACAAGAAGCAGAGTTACCAGACAGCAGCGGATGAGTTGCTTCATAAATTCTCGGTGTTAACGGTTCAAATTACGGAAAACTAAACGGCAGCGCACGCGCTCACCTATTTCTGTTTCCTCCACCGCTTCTTCAATACTGCGGCATACGTTGCGAATCTGTTGCATGTGCACGGCATGCTCCATCCCCCCGAACACGGATTCCATGCCGGGCGGCAGCAGAACCTCCAAGCTCAGCTCGCCGGTCTTTTCCGAATAACGAAAATACATGTCCACAGCCCCGCAATCCAGCGGAATCAGGCGGAAGAGAGAGAGCGAGACGCGGCGTGTTTCCGACACTGCTTTGCGCGAGAGAAAATACTTGCTGCAATAGTTCTGCCATGCGGCTTTCAGCTCATACCGATCGTAGTCTGCACTGTGGAAGCAATAGTGAAAATCGCGGATGCGGTTCACGAATATGCGAGTCAGCTCGCGGCGAGGGTGGTCGAAAATCTGTTCGGGGGTGCCCACTTCATAAATCACACCTTGATCCATATAAACCACGCGGGTGCTCACATCACGCGCAAAGGACATTTCGTGGGTAACGATGGCCATGGTCATGCCTTGGCGCGCCAAGGCTCGAATGACGGAGAGCACCTCACTCACCATGGTGGGATCCAGAGCGGAGGTGGGCTCATCGAAAAGGATGATTTCGGGGTCCATGGAAAGGCAGCGGGCAATGGCCGCGCGCTGTTTTTGCCCACCGGAAAGCTCCGCCGGCATGGCATAGGCCTTTTCTGCCATGCCTACCATCTTGAGCAGTTCCATGCCTTTCGCCTCGGCCTCCTGGCGGGTCTTACCCAGCAGCTTGACTGGGCCAATGCATACGTTGTCCAGCACTGAGAGGTGGTTGAACAAATTGAAAGACTGAAACACCATGCCCATCTTTTGGCGCAGTTTGGAGGCATTCACGTGTCCGTCGAGCACCTCTTGGCCATCAATCACAATGCTGCCGCCGGTGGGTTGCTCCAGCAGGTTAAGACAGCGAAGGAAGGTACTCTTCCCGGTGCCGGAAGGGCCGATGATGGAGATGACCTCACCGCGTTTGATGTTCAGATTAACATCCATCAACACATCGAGCTTACCGAAGCTCTTTTGCAAGTGTTTGATTTGTATCATGGTTGGTTGAAAGGGGTGGGGTGTTCAAAAAATCAGCAAACTTTGCGTCCAATGCGGTCCAGCACCACGGTGAAGAGCCAGGCAATCAGGAAGTACATGGCCGCTACCATGATGAGCGGGAAGAAGGGGTCGAAGGTGCGCCCGCGAATGATGTAGGAAGCGCGGGTCAGGTCTGCCACTGCCACATAGCCCACGATGGAGGTGTTTTTGATGAGCGATATCAGCTCCCCTTTGTACACGGGCAACACACGGTGCACGGCCTGAGGCAACACGATGTAGCAGAAAGTGCGCACGGGGGAGAATCCCAATGCAATGCCGGCTTCCGTCTGCCCTTTATCCACGCTGCTGATAGAAGTGCGGAACATCTCGCTCACGTAAGCCGCAAAGTTCATGGCAAAGGTGATGATGGCCACGGGCGTGTTTTCAAACTTGGTGAAGGCTACATAGCACATAATCATGAGCAACACCAACACGGGAGTGCCACGCATGATGTCGATGTACACGCGGGCAATCGCGCGGCATGTCTTGAAGCGGCACATACGCAGGTAGCAAATAAGCGCACCCAGTACGGTACCCAACACGGCAGAACAGAAGGAGATGTAAACGGTGACTTTCAGGCCTTCCCACAAGAGCATGTAGCGGCGTTCCTCGATGATGTTGCGGTAGAAGCTGCGCTTAATCGTCCCCCAAAGACCCAAGTTCTGCGCATCATCCGCATTGGTCACGATGGAGGGATGCGCATTTTTGGTAAGTACTGCCACACGGGAGTGGCTATCGTAGTACGGCTCCGAGAAGAGCACGCTTTCAGCGCGTTCATCCGTGATGAGGATGCCGGAGGCGGCCATATCTGCCTTACCGGTGGTGGTAGAGGCAATCAGGGAGTCATACTCCATCTCCACAATCTCCACGGGGCGGTTGATATGCACGGCAAAACGCTGAATCAGCTCCGCATCAAAACCTGCAATCTTTTCGTTTTTGATGAAAACGATGGGCTCTGTGCAGGGTTCCATGGCCACGCGTATGGGTGTTCCCTGCGTGGGGAGCTGCAGTTTCGGCATCTCAGCCGTATCAAAATGCTTAATCCAGCGGTCCATGATTTGTTGGAGCTCGCCGGTGGATTTGAGGTGGCGGATGAAGGCGTTGAACTGCTCGCAAAGCTCGGCATTGTGCTTACCGAACACCACGCCCATCTGGCAAGGCGGCACGGGGCTATCCGGCAGAATGGTCACGCCCTCAGTTTTGCGCACCAAGGCATAGCAAATCACATCGTCCATGATGGCGCCATCGCACTTTTCCTGTTGCAGAGAGAGCATCATGTCTGCCTCCGTGTCGAAGCGGTCGAGCTTGATGTCGGGATAATGCTCCTCCACAAAAATATCCTGCACGGTGGATGAAGGCACCGCCAGGATACGACCACGTAAATCCTCAAAACAAGCAATGCCCTTGGATGGCGGCTGCGCGGATTGAGCGGTATTTTCCGCCTCTCCTGCTGCACCCGCCGGCATTACGGCGATGAAGAGAAAAGCAACCAGAGTTGCTGCAATCTGAAAGCATTTGTTCATGTTGTAGCACCCGGGGTTGTACCGCCCCGCGCGCGGATTGTACCACAGCACCACAAAATAGCAAGATAAATTGTTCATTTAAGGCAACTTTTGAACAAAGTTTTTTGAGTGACAATCCAATTATTTTGGTATATAATATCACCATGAAAGCAGCCCACCTGTTTCTCCTCTTTCTTCTCTCGGCCTCAGCGCTCTGCCAAGCGGTCAGCAAGCGCTATACGGACACCGGTCTCATCATCCGATTTGATGAGCCCATTGTGCACACAAGCGAGCTCTACAAACAAAACCCCGGCAATGTCACCATCACCGGGGATGCCGACCACCACCCCCTGTACCAATGGACGGACCAAGACACGCTCTCCATCACCTTCGCCCACGGCACCTCCGTCCGCACCGATTTCCGGCTTTCGTTCAAACCCGGCCAAAACAAATACTTGGGTGGGGGCGACATCTCCCCCGATACCATCACTTTTGCCTGTCCCATGAGCCCACTATCTGCCAGACGTCTGGAGGGCACACCCACAGCCACTTTTTGCATATTCCCGCGCAAGCGACACAGCCAGGAAAGCATTGCATTTTCGCCGTCCAGCCCCATCACCTACGCGTTCCGCGAGGTGAAGAATGATGGGAACTATGGTCCCCGCACCGTACAGGCCCAAGCCGAGCCCGCCACCCTGGCACACATTGAAGCAGCGCGCCGCGAGGCACTTCAAATACTTGCCGATGCCAAAACGGACTGGAAAACCGTATCGGGCGACACGGTCGTGCCGGGATTTGTCATCGTCCGGGCACCGCAGGAGCTGGATTCCACTGTCATGTGGGAGCTGGTCATGGAACCACAAGACGACAGCGGCATCAGCATCATTGAGCCAAGGAGCGATGAGCGCGAGGAGATTTTCCAATTCCGCCCGGAAACAGAGCTGGGTACGGGGCTTATTCAGTTCATCTCTCGCCCCTCCGACAAAGAAACAGAGGAGGGGAAAAAGCCGGAGATGCGGCTCAAACTCAAGTTCTCGGCCCCCGTTCGGCAGGCAGATTTGCCCGCCATCTTCAGCAAGCTGACCATCCGCTGCGGTGAGCAAGTAGCCACACCAAGCGAAGACGGCAACATCAAAACGCTTACCATCAACGGCAAAGAAACCCGTTTCTCTCTCGTGACTGAGGAAGAGCAAAGAAGCGCCTACATGCCGCGTATCAACCAAACAGAAGGGAAGAAGAATCTCCAAATCAGCTACCGCGAGGAACCCACGGCAGATGCACTCGTACTCGCTGTCAGCGATATGGTACCGGCGGATTTAGAGCTCATCGTCCCTCAAGGCACAGCTGCGGCCAATGGGCTGAGCACCGCCTGCGACCACCTACACCGCCTCAGCTTCAACCCGGCATACCCCCAGCTGGGCTCAGGCATCTTGCATCTTCCGCTTCATGGCGACCACCACTTCCGCCTCCTCTCCACCAATGCCGAAAGTGTGGAGCTCAAAGCTTGGCATCTTGATGCGGCCAAAGCCCTTGAACTCAGCGTCTCGAAAAAAAATGAACCGGACTTCCCCGACAAAACCATCGTTGGGCGCCTCCAATACCGGCTCGCAGCCGAAGAAAAACGCCATGAGCTTCTCCCTGAGGAGTCAGACCACATGCTCAAAACAGTTCGCATGAGCCTTTCTTCCACGCAGCTCTGCCACTCCTACCAAGACGCGCAATGGCAGGCGTTTCTCAATCATTTCACCTCATTTGAGCCGCACCGCATCATGCTTGCATCGGGAGATGCCTCTGCCGTCCTCTGTTCCCAAGAAAGCACAGTGAATCTCGATACCCTCACCGGAGGCAACACCAAACCCGGCTTCTATATCATCTCCAGCACACCCAAAGTCTCGGCAGCGGTGCGCAAACAAGCAGAGGCGCTGGGGGTGAATCCCAGCATTTTTGAAACACCCTCCTACCTCCTGCTGCAAGTGACAGACCTCTTCTGCAGCAACTCGCACGGCAAGCTGATTATCACACGCCTGAGCGATGGCTCCCTTGTGCGCGAGGCTGATATTTATGATAAAAAAGGCACCAAACATGCCTTGAAAGAAGGGGTACTCAATCTCCCGAAAGGGGTACGCCCCGCCGAAATGACGCTCGCTGTTGTCGGGGAAGATTATACCACCACAGAAGAGGAGGGTTATCACCCCACCGACACCGCAGAACTGCGCCAAGAAATCATCGCAGACCGCCCTCTCTACCGCCCGGGCGACACCGTGAACCTGCGCGGCATCCTGCGCCGAACCTCGGTAGAGGGCGATAGCTCCATCGCTCGTGAGGAACAAATCATACAGCTCAGGGTGCGCAAACCCAATGGCGAGATTTTGTTGCAGCGAGACCTTTCATTGGATGCCTTTGGCGCATGGGCAGATTCCTTTACCCTCCCCACGGGAGAAGATGATATCACCGGCCATTACACCGTAACCGCAAGCCTCCCCGGCAAGCGCGGCGCCACCGAAAGCATCCGCATCCCCTGCGAAGTATTCCGCCGCGATGCCTTTGAAGCGAAAGCAGCCATGCAGGTCGACCAGACCCTTGCTCCGCGCACCTTCTCTGCCACCGTGCAAGCCACGGATTTGAATGGCACTCCGCTCAGCAATGCCACTCTCGATTTGAACATAAGCTGCACGTACAGCATGATTTCGCTCAAGCCGGAGGATTCCCCCGCGAGCCGCATCAAAACAAGCGCCAAAACCGATGCGCAGGGCCAATTCACTTTGCAAGGCTACATCAACGGCAACTATTCCCCGTACTCGGCAGGCCGCGCCGGTATCAGCATTGCAGGCAGCGTGGTCAACGATCGGCAGGAATACAAAGAATTGCCTCACGTAGCATGCACCTTCTACGCCACGGACTTTATGCCGAATTTGCAGGGCAAGCGCCTGCACTTGTACAAAGCAGGTCCAGGCAAAAAGGAGCACCTCGACCGCGAGCAAAAACTCCAAGTCCGCATCATGGGCAGGGTGACGCAAGAAGAGGCCCTGCCCGGTGGGATTGTCATCTCCCATACGTCCGAAAAATGTGTATTCGAACAGGAAATCACCATCCCCGCCAACTGCACCGGTGGCTACCTCTTGCCCTTGGATGATATCCGCAACACCCCGGGCTTGCACGATAGACAAGCCGAAATCCACGTGAGCGGCACGGATACAGCAGGCCGCAAACTCCAAGCCATCATGACGTGGTACCCTTGGTGGCGCGATGAAATAGAGGATGAAAAAGAACCGACACTGCAAGTCGCCCACGAGCACGGCCGCCTGCAATTGCAAGTGGAATCCCGCCGCGCCGGAGAAGCTTTGATTGGCATTCACTCCCGCAAAGGGTGCCGCGTGCTGCCCGTGCAGGTAAGCGGGCAAAAAGACTCGCTCGATATCCCCTTGCAGGCGGGCGAAGACGGTGAGCTGCGCATCCAATTCATGCAAACAATGCAGGCCAAGAACCAACTTTTCACCAACTGGAGCAACACAGAAACAACATGCCAAGTACCGCGCCCCGATATGCAGCTCAAGGTGCAGCTCACCACCCCGGAACAAACCGTGTGCCCCGGGAGCAAGCTCACCCTCACCGGGCAAGTCTCCCTTCCCTGTGGGGCTCCCTCCGATGCGGAAGTCACCCTCTATGCGGTGGATGCCGGTATGCTTTCTGTGGCTCCCTATACCCTGCCTCATTTAGAAGAAAGTTTCGGGGATATCCACATCTCCACCTTCTGGCTGAAAAACAAGGAATGGAACGGCGCCAATACCGTCTACGATGACAGCCTGACGCTGATGGCTCCCGTATGGAAAGGCGATATCATCGGCCCGGGGCGCTATATCCCCTTGGTAGGCCATGTGCGCAAAGCTCGCAACGCCCACATGGCAGGCGGAACGCGAAATCAATTCCGCGCGCGAGCCTTGGCAGATGAAGATTGCGAGGAAGAAAGTGTGCAATGTGCCCCCGCCCCCGTAGCAGCCCCCCAACGTGCACTTGATGACGCAAGCGAAGCAGAAAGCGAAGATGCGGGCACCGAGCAGCCGCGTCTTCGCACCAATTTTGCACCCGTAGCCGTGTGGCAAGCCGCCTTGCGTACGGATGCAGAGGGCAAGTTCAGCACCACGGTGCAGCTGCCGGATACCCTCACCACCTGGCGCATCTTCGCCATAGCGCTCGACAAGAGCGGCAGCCGATTCGGCTCGGCAGAAGCGGACATGACGGCCAGTCAACCCGTCATGCTTACGCCGGGCACCCCCTTCTTCATGAGCTTGGGCGATTGCTTGCGCCTGCCGCTCACCATCACCAACAACACCAAGGAAGATGCCACCTGGCAGGTCGCGTTGGAGGGAGCCGCCTCCCCGCAGAATATCGCGCTCAAGGCCGGCACCACCGGCACGCTCTACTTTGATTTCACCGCCACCCAAGAGGGCGATAACACCCTGCGCTGGACGGCTACCGCCCCCGCCGGGGGAGATGCTGTAGAGGGGAGCTTCCCGGTGCGTTTCCCGGCCCCCACCCTCAAGGAAACCCACCATCTTGTGCAAACAAGCGGCCAAGCCGCGCTGCAACTCAGCTCCCTGCCTGCGCAGGAGCTGGCACAGGCCACCCGCCACCGTGTGGAAATTGAGCTCTCGGCCAATCCCCTGCTCCACCTCGCATCCGCCATGGACTTTGTGCTCTCCTACCCCTATGGATGCACCGAGCAAACAGCCTCCGGCCTGCTACCGTGGATTTTCCACAGCCGCTTGGCTCCCTTCTCCCCCACCATGGAAGCGCAAGACCGCGCAGAGGTGAACAAAATCATCTCTCAAAGTGTGAAAAAACTCTTCAAACGACAGCAGGCAGACGGCGGGCTCGGCTACTGGGACGACTCGAAAGAATCCTGCCTGTGGGCCAGTGCACATGCAGCCTTGGTGTTCACCATCGCAGAAGAGCAAGGCTATGCCCTGCCCACCAAGCCCATGAGCAAGCTGCGAGCCTACTTGGCCGCCCGCACCGATAAGGAACGGCAAGAGCTCACCCCCTTCGCCCGCTACGCCATTGGGCGCGTCTGCGACGATACCGCGCTCACCACACAAGCCTTGAAAGAAGCCCTGCAATCAGATTCCGCCATTCAGCCTCGCTGGATTTGGTGTGCTGCGCCCTCGGTGAAAGAGGATATCCGCTTCATTTCCACCCTGCGCAACACCCCCGCAGACTGCCACGCGTCCTTCCAAAAATGGATGCGCAGCCGCGGGCATGATTACCGCCACAATACCACTTGGCAAAGCTCGTGGATGCTCATTGCTCTGGGAGAATACCTGCGCCTCCAGCCCGACCAAGCCGCCCAAGCCACCGTACAACTGCAGGATGGGCAGCAAATCACCCTCGGCAACGGCATCACCCGCCTTACCCCGCCCCCCGCTGCCAAACCGGCAGAGCTGCCTACCACCATCACCACCACCGCAGGCACCGCTTACCTCAACGTGAAATTCCGCGCCCTGCCGGAGCAAACAGAGTACCCCGGCGTCACCGAAAAGGGCTTGCAAATCACCCGCGTATACGAGAAACAGGATGCCAACGGCAACTGGGCTCCCACCACAAATTTCAACGTGGGTGATGTCGTGCGCGTCACCCTCACCTGCGCCAAGGCTGCGCCCGAGCTGCAATACTTCGTACTGGAGGACTACTTGCCCGCCTGCATGGAGGCGATCAACCCCAATGTACCCGGCCAAGCTGCCGGTCTGCCTTGGCAACCCTGGAGCTCCTATTTCGATCACAAAGAATACCTGGCCGACCGCGTGCGCGGATTCTGCACCCGCTGGGATGGGCGCAATCTTCTCAACATGAGCTACTTCGCCCGTGTCAAACGCGCCGGCATCTCCACCGCCCCCCCGGCCCAGGCCCAGCTCATGTACGAACCGCAAACATACGGTCTCTCACCCAACGCGAAAATCATCAGCAAATAACATCTCCCCCTCAAATCGAGTAGGGGGACTTTCGTCCCCCTCTCACACCACCGTACGTGCCATTTATGGCATACGGCGGTTTCCAATCAGCGTTTGAGGAGTTGATAAAACGAGATATATCCCTCTGCTCGCAGCCAT